>Ga0068714_10000224_pt1 | contig 129841 bp, 107 predicted proteins | sample MTBNYHSulfiMetaG_FD_62988 | JGI IMG/M metagenome (GOLD analysis project Ga0068714, IMG submission 62988) | Enrichment culture microbial communities from rom New York Harbor, USA that are MTBE-degrading - MTBE-NYH (New York Harbor Sulfidogenic)... | ecosystem: Environmental > Aquatic > Marine...
AAAAAGTAAAAGTTATAGAAGGAGGGCAAAATGATTATTAAAATTAAAATAAATCTGTTATATTACTAAGGGGGTCAACATACCGAAAACAAAGGGGTCAGTATCCTGATTAGTGACAGTAGCTGATTCGAAATCGTCAATAATTTATTGTTTTATAATTAAATAATGCTGTTTTTTAATTTTTATTGCATTAAGCGAAAAATGTTTTATTAATCCTAAGGGGTTTGATTCTTTATAATGTTCTATCCTAAAACCTGAATCTTTTAAATAATTAGTAAATTCATCAGCAGAATACATATGTTGATAAGGATGATCTAAGATTTTACATAATATTTTCCCGAAACCATTAAAAAATGTATCTGTTGATAATTCTTCTAGAATGACTTCACAATTTAGTTTCAAAACACGCCATAATTCTTTTATACAATCTTTCCAATTTGGAATATGATGGATAATACCAAAGTCAAAAATTGCATCAAAATGATTATCGGGAAAATCAAGCTTAGAAGCATCCATCACTTTGTATATGACTGATTTATCTTTATTACGTCTTTGAGCGATTTCAATCATCTTTTCATCAAGGTCAATACCTATAATGCTTTTTGGATTAAATAATTTCTTTATCACTTTTGTTCCATTTCCATTACCACAGCCTATTTCTAATGCCATATTAATATTTGATATTGTGGACATAGAACGTAAAATCTTAGCCTCATATTTTTCTTGAACAATTGCCCTTAATGGGTTATTCATCAGCATAAATTCGATTTTATTTAATTTCATTTTTCATTCTCCTCTTTGAACTATAAATTTATAACCTCATCAATTTTTCTAACTTTAAAGTTATTAAGATTATATACAAAAATATATCAATAATTTTCTGTTCTGACTTGAACGAAATGGCTATTTTTATAATTTTTGAATACTTCAAATAATTTTAGACCGAACATTCTTCTAAAAGTTCTACTTAGGTGAGCAGAATCGGAAAAACCAACTTCATAGGCAGCGAATGTGATTGATTTCCCTTTGATGATTAGTTTTATTGCATCTAAAAGTCTAAGCCAAAGAAGATAATGCCTTATAGAAATACCAACCTGATTGGTAAAAAGATGTATTAACCGACTTTCAGATAAAAATACTTTTTTTGATAATTCTTTTATTGTTATACTTTTTAAAGGCAATTCATTAAATATATTGAGAATTTTTTCAATTCTAGGATCAAATACTTTAACTTCAATATCTTTTTTTCCAAGCATTTGATATATAATTTTATCAAAAATATTTCTAACATCTTTAATTTTACAGTCTTTATTAAATAATTTTTTAAGATCTTTAAATAATGGTAAAAATAAAGTATCTGGAAGTATATTTATTCTGTTATTATTAAGAAATATTTTTTTGAATTGTCGGGCATAAGTGGATTCACTATCTAACAATAATATAACATAAAGATTATCATCACTATCAATTTGATGAGGTTCATCAGGATGCACAATTATATTTTTTGCTTCATAATATCTATTATCTTTTTTTATCTTAAAGGAATTATTAAGTGATATAAATATTTCCATTAAATGATGTCGATGAATTTTAATTTCAATATTATTATTGCCTATAAGTAAAGCTGAATTTTGGAAAAAATATAAAATTAATATTTTTTTATTATCTATTTTATGGCATGACATATCGCATAATTTATTTTAATGATTTAAATTTCGGATAATATTCATAAACAGCCTTACCTATTATCTGTTTTGATTTAATACTTCCCCAGATTCTTGAGTCACTTGAGTTTTTCCTATTATCACCCAATACATAATATTCATCTTGATTTAAAGTATATTCTTCAAGTAAAGGATATGGATCATCATCATCAATAAGTTCATAATTTTTTTCTACTATTTTATCTTCATAGATTCCATTTATAAATACTTCTATTTTATTATCAATTTTTTTATATGTTATATTATCACCCGGTATACCAATTACTCTTTTAATATAAATATTTTCTTTTTTATCTTCCAGTAAATTTGGCAATTCTATAAATGTTAAAGTATAAATTAATAATGCCAGGCTTCTATAAAAATTACTTGTATTGATATATTCATTGGACATAAATACTATTATATCACCTCTTTTAATATTATTTGTTGCATTAAATATCCTTTTTTCCGTAAAAGGATATTTAGGACCATAAATAAATTTATTTACCAATATCCAGGTATTGTCTTTTATTTGAGGTTTCATAGAGTCTGAATGTATTTTAAATGCCTGTATAAATAAAGAATTAAATAATAAAACAAAAATAACTGCAATTATATATACAAAGAGTATATCTTTTATTATTTTTTTTGCATTAATCTTTTTCTTGTAATGGTCTACTTTAGTATACATTGGATTTCTCTATATAAATAAAATATCTTAAAATAAAATTATTTTATATAAAATAAATATATTTAAATTTCGGTTTTTTTAAATATTATTTTAGTATTTTAAATCTATCAGGCGGCCAGTAAATAAGTTTTGTACTGCCCAATACATGTTTAATTGATATTGTCCTGGGCCACCAGCACACAAATATTTTTTTACTGAAATCAGTTTTATCATCTTTATCTAAATTTATATTATAAAATTTATTATTAAAATATTGTTCTATATTTATTATTATTGATTTTGATGATTTACCATTATATCTGTTATCCAATGAATTATATCTATTATCACCTAACATAAAATATTCATTATTTCTTATATATTCTTCTTTTTCCGGAGGAAATTCACTGAAATTTCGTAATGAAAATATTTCACCAAAATGTAAATTACCGTATTCCGTAATATTTTCTTCAATATTAATATATCTGTTGCCTTCAGTATAAAAACATAATAAATACATATTATGCAGTTCATTATAAACATCAGATTCATATAATTTTTCTTTATCATCCAACAGTATTAATAAATGATTTTTTGCTTCTATTAATTTTATAAACATTTTCATTAAATATATTTTATAAACAGCATTTAGTTTTTTCATATATTTATCATAAGGATTTAAGTTTTCATTTAATTTAATATTTGTACTAATTTGCTTGTTGAAATAATCAATATTATAATCTGATTTATCTATATAGGTATAAAGACTGTTTATCATATAATAAAGTATAGAATAATGATATGCTTTCAGGTATTTATTTAAATAATCTTTATGTTTTTTTACTTCATCACTGGATACTGCATATCTTCTGTAATCCTGCATATAACCGATATAATAACTTAAATTTTTATTTATATCGTCCTTTGTATCAATATGCTTGGTATTAAAAGTTAAATTTTTAAATTCATTACTTAATGCATTTAAATTATTTTTTTTCAATATTTTAATAAAATTTTCTTTTTCATTATTTAATGATGCTTCAAGTTCTTCAATATTGCCATTGTTAATTATTTTTTCAGATTCATTAAGTATCTCTCTTAATTCAGGCGTTATTAATTGACTTCTTAAATTGGGTATATTCTCATAATAAAGATTAACCTGACCATACTCTCTTTGACCAGCCAGTTCACTCATAAGCTTCCAATCACTGTTTTTTGTTTTTTTATAGACTTTATCATTAACCATACAGATTTTTTCCCCTTCTTTTGCTACCAATCTTTTTACAAGCAGTCGCTCTTTGGGCTCGCCATTATCCTTTTTATCTATATCTACAAGAGATAATGTAAGCATATATACAAACGGATGAAAAATCCTGGTAAATACATTTTTATAACTGATTTCAGATTGAGGATCATCCATTTCCGGATTTTTAAAAACAACAATATCTCCGATATTCGGTTTTTTAATACCGGGAAGTTTCCAGTTAGTCAGCGGAATATGAGGACCGTAAAATAATTTATTTGCCACTACCCTATCTTTTATTACAAAAGTAGGCACCATTGATTCTGATGGGATTTGATACATCTGTATTAAAAACTGCTGTATAATCATTGCAATCAATATTGCCTGTATTATTACATCTACCCATTCATACCATATATAAGCAAAAATGCCTCTTTCTGATTTAATCCGTTTTTGTTCTTTTTTCTTTAATTTTTTATCTTTTTTTGTCTTCTTTTCAGTGTCTATTTCTTTTTTTGTAAAAAAATTCATTATTAATCTTGTTTGGTCACTTCTTAATAATAAATATAAAACTGCAGGAAATAATGTAATAACAATAACTAAAATAAAATGATATATTGCAAATCCTAATGATATATTTTCTTTAAACTCACCTACCATCCTGGGTAAAGAATAAAATACATATGTAAAGACAACGCCATATCCTACGAATGCTCTAAAAACATTATAAATATTTTTACTTCTTTTATTGTCTAAAAATATGATTTTAAAAAAAACAATACTTAAAAATATTATGACAATCCTTATTATTATGGAAAAAATAACAAACCCATCTGATATATTGTTAAATCCCATTATAAAAATTGATAATATTGATGCAGCAATCCATGCAGTTAATAAAAACAATGGTATATAATAAAACATACTGTCTTTTTTATTAAAAGGTAATGGGAATAATTTTTCGCTATTTAAAATATTCAATTTTCTGCTCCCGTATAACTAATATTTTGGCATTTAAACATAAATAAAAATTATTGTCAACATTGGTTATATATAAGTTATCTGCATTAATATTTTTAAAAAAAGCACTAAAAAATGTTTTTAAAAATGCAACTACAAAGGCACCAAGACACTAAAAACATTTTAATATACTTCTTAATTGTTCGTGTCTTTGAGTCTTTGTGGTTATTTTCTACAAAAGCTTAGTATAAAAAATATTTATAAAGTTATTATTAATAGCATTTAATTTTTGACATTTTTAATAATTATATGTATATATTCTCATTATGGATAATAATATTAAAATCATTAGTAATAATAAAAAAGTTCATTTTGAATACTCTATTATAGAAAAATTTGAGGCAGGAATACAACTAGTCGGTACAGAAGTTAAATCATTAAGAGAAGGCAGATGTTCATTGGCAGAAGGTTATATTATAGAAGATAACAATGAATTATTTATAAAAAATATCAATATTCCTGAATATAAACATGGCAATATTAATAATCATAAACCATTACGAAATAGAAAAATTTTATTACATAAAAGAGAAATTAAAAAAATAATTAAAAATGTAAAAGAAAAAGGCATCACTGTTATACCGACAAAAATGTATTTTAAAGGAAGTATTATTAAAGTTGAGATAGCTATATGTAAAGGTAAAAAACTATTTGATAAAAGAGAAAACATCAAAGAAAGAGAAACTAAAAAAAATATTGAAAGAGAAATGAAAAAGAATTATATGTAGTTATTTCATACCGTTTAGTATGTTAAATTTAAAATCAAATAAAATTAAAAAATTAAAAATCGGGGCTCATTTTTCAATCGCAAATGGAATTGAAAATTCTATTAAAAAGGCATTGTCATTAGAATGTAATGTTTTACAGATATTTACAAAAAATGCAAGACGTTGGTATTCTCCTGCATTAAAAGATGAAAATATTAATAAATTTTTATTATTATCAAATAAACATGATTTAATTATTGCAAGTCATGCAATTTATTTAATTAATCTTGCTAATAATGAAAAAGAAAAAAGAAATTTATCAATAAAATCATTTATAGATGAAATTAAAAGATGCTCTTTATTAAATATACCGTATTTGATTATTCATCCGGGGAATGCTAAAGGGATAAGTAAAAGAAAAGCAATTATCAATATTGCTGATGCTATTAATATGTGTTTAGAAGAAGCAGAAAATAAAGATATAAAAATTTTACTTGAAACTACTTCCGGACAGGGTAATTGTGTTGGACATAAATTTGAGCAATTAAGAGATATTATAGATTTATCTAAATATAAAAATATGCTGGGTGTATGTTTTGATACCTGTCATGTCTTTTCTGCCGGATATGATATAAAAACAGAAAAAGGATATAAAGATACTATCAATGAATTTGATAAGATAATCGGTATAAAAAATATTAATTTTTTTCATTTAAATGACAGTAAGGGTAAATTGAATTCTAAAATAGACAGGCATGAACATATCGGTAAAGGACAAATCGGTATAGATTTATTTAAAAATATAATTAATGATAAACGTTTTATCAATATAGGTAAATGTCTGGAAACACCAAAAGGTAACAATGATGAATATGATAAAATTAATTTAAATATTTTAAAGAATCTTACTGCTTAAAGTAATACTTTAAACCCTTAAACCTTCAATAAATTTTTTTAAATTGCTATAACCTATCTCTAAATATTTGGTATCTTGTGAGTTCTTTGCCAAACTATAAATACCTTCAATAAGACATACTATTGTATATGCAATATTATTTGTATTAATATTTTTTCTAATTTCACCATTTATTATGCTGTTATCTAAACCATATGCTATGGCATGTATCCATAATTCATATACTTCATTAGTATGCTTTCTGAATCCTCTATCTAATGGAGACATTTCCTGAGCCAGATTATTTAATGGACAGCCTAATATTATTGTATTGCTTTTTAATTCATCAATATTTTTCCTGAAACAATCAAGTATAGTTTTAATCGAATTAGATGATTTTTCGAGAGGAATTATCCAGTCATCTGTTATCTTTTTTTTGATTATTTCATTAATTATTGCATAGCCCAATGCATGTTTTGTCGGAAAGTGATGATAAAATGCACCTTTAGTAACATTTGTTTTTTTTATAATATTATCAATACTTGCCGATTGAAAACCATACAGATAGATTTCATTATAACCGGCATTTAATAAAATATTCCTGGTCCTTGTAGAATTTCTTGTTTTTAGCATATCAATCGCCTTAATTTAACATACTATTCAGTATATAATATCGGCGATTGATTTTATAAAATTGAAATTTGTAAATTATTAATAAACATTTATTTTATATAAAAATATTAAATTTATTTAATAATAATTTTAATATTTTTAAAAAAGCACTTATAAATATTAATAAAAATCTTTTTTTAATATTTTAAATTTAAACCAACATTCATACACCCTGTATTTGTTATATCAAATGAAGGCTCTAAGCTTATTTTTCTTTCCTTTTTTTGTTTTCTTAAAAAAACGGCAGTCATGACAAATAAAGGTATACTGATAATATCAAATGCAGCATATGCCGCTAAACCTGCAAAAATACCCTTTAAAAATATCCTTTGCTTTAATCCGTAAAAATCATGTCCTGTTCTTTCCAGATATAAATATGCCAGTACAACTGCTGTTGCAGGTATTAATATTGTTGACGGTATTGATAATGTTAAAGCTGTTACTAATGTAACAATCCAGGGCTTCATTCTTTTAATATTGGAGTTTTTATATCCTTCCTCATCCTGTTTTTTTGCCGATAACTCCAATGCAGCAGATGCTATTAATAAACTCATTGAGGATATTAATAAAGTACCCCCTACTCCCATAAATGAAAAACTAGAATAATATAAAGCATTGTAAAGATTATACCATGAATCTTTTCCTATATCATTCCAGCCCCAAAACTCAGTTGCATAAGGAAAACCGTATTCTTCATAATATTCATATTCTGCCTGACATAATTCTGCGCCGATTAACATTGGGAATGACATTGTTGTAAAAAAAACGCCGGGTATAAATGTCGATATTCCTGCCAGTCTTGTAATTTTTGCAGCTTTTAGTTTTTTATCAAGAGGTATTGTTTTCTTTTCCGGTTCTTTTTTTGATTCAACTTTTTTTTCTTTTGATGAAGAAGCAGCATCCTCTTCTGAAAAAATAATAGCTGACCCGAAAATAATAAGTAACAAAAATAGTGCAATTTTTTTCATTATGGTCTCCTTTTAAAACCAATTTATATATAAAATATCCAATTATTTGCATATTATCAAGAAATTTATTAAGTAAAGGACTTTGCTTTTTTACCGTTTTTTATAAAGTAACCACAAAGACATTAAAAGATTTTAAGTAATTTCCTATTTATTTGTGTCTTAGTATTTTTGTGGTTTGAGATATCCAATAATATACTCTTCTTTTTTATTTTTTTTATAATTTGATTTACAAAAAGGCAATATGTTTCAGATAAGATATAGTATATTGTTAATATTATTTAATTTTTTTTATAAATTCCGAGTTGCAATTTTTACATTTATATAACTTGATAAAAGAAGTGTTATACAGCAGTATAAGATCTTTATTAGAGCATTTTAAACATTTTAATATTTCTTTTTTTACAGGTTTTTTTTTGGTAAGATTTTTTTTATCTAAAACATCATGAGTACCATAAAAAATTATTTCTTTAAAAAGTTCGTTTTCGATAATTTTATCCTCCATAATTTATAATAAATAAAAAATATCTTATAAACAGGAATAAAATTTCATTAATTATAATCAGTAATAAAGAATTTATTAAATACTTTTAAATTATTATTATCATAAAATAAAAATTTTTTCTATTAAAAATTATTATTTCTAACAGTATTTTACAAATTATTGCGTATAAACTATTAAATAAATTCATAAAAAAATGAATTCCAAAGGAGAATATTATGCAGAGATTATTTATAGTTTTTATTTGTATTATTTTATTTATTAATATCGATAATTTTTGTTTTAGTGAAGAAAAGGATGAAAATTTAATCCAGCTTGCAATACTGCTTGATACAAGCGGCAGTATGGAAGGATTAATAGAACAGGCAAAGGCTCAATTATGGAAGATAGTTAATGAACTTGCGTTAGCAAAAAGAAACGGATTAACTCCAAATTTAGAAGTTGCTTTATTTGAATACGGCAAAAGCAGTATCCCAAAAAACGAGGGATATATAAAGATGCTTGTACCTTTAACATCCGATTTAGATAAAATTTCTGAAGAATTATTTAAGCTTACAACAAACGGCGGTGACGAATATTGCGGTTATGTAATTAAAGAAGCTATTGATAAATTAAAATGGAGTAAAAATAATAATGTTTTAAAAATAATATTTATTGCAGGCAATGAACCATTCACACAGGGAGAGGTAAATTATACTGTATCATGCAAAAAAGCAATAAATAACGGAATTATTGTAAATACAATATTTTGCGGTGATTATAATGAAGGCATAAATACCAACTGGAAAGACGGTGCAGATATTGCTGACGGTAAATATATTAATATTGATCATAATCAGCAGATTGTTGATATCATAGCTCCTCAGGATGATGAAATATTAAAACTAAATACGGAATTAAACGAAACATATGTTTATTACGGTTATAGCGGTAAAGAGCTTAAAGGAAGACAGGAAGAACAGGATAAGAATGCATCAAGTATGAATAATGATGCAATAGTACAGAGGACAATAACAAAAAGCAAGAAGCAGTATAATAATGCAAGCTGGGATCTGGTAGATGCCTATAAAGAAGGATCAGTATCAATTGATGATCTTAAAGATGAAGAATTACCTGAAGAAATGAAAAAAATGAATGATAATGAAAAAAAGGAATATGTAGAAACTCAACTTAAAAAAAGAGAAGAAATACAAAATAAAATAAATAAATTGAGTGAAGAAAGAAGAAAATATGTTGAAAAAGAAATATTAAAAAACTCTGAAAACAGTACACTTGATACTGCAATGATAAAAGCAATAAGAGAACAGGCTAATAAAAAGAATTATAATTTTAAATAAAGGAATTAATATGAAAACTAAAATAATATACATTATTATATTTACTTTTATTTTATATAGTGCATATGCCGACGGATTTATAGTAATACCTGAGCCTGTAAATACAATTAATACGCCCTTCCCTCTGGAAGTTAAATATCATAATGTAACTGTAGAAATAAATGATCAGATAGCATTCACAGACATAGATCAGGAGTTTTATAATCCTACTGGGAGCAAATTAGAGGGATATTATATTTTCCCTATTCCTAAAAATGCAGTTATAGAAAAATTCAGTATGTATATAAACGGCAAGGAAACTAATGCTGAAGTCCTGGATGCACAAAAAGCAAAAAGCATATACGAAGAAATTGTACGAAAACAGCTTGATCCTGCTTTACTTGAATATGTAGGACAGTCAGCCATTAAGCTCAGGATATTCCCTATCGAGCCGTATTCTGTAAAGAGAGTTAAGATATCATACAAAGAGGTATTAAATAAAGATAATGGTACATATGAATATCTCTACCCTTTGAATACTGAAAGATTTTCTTCAAAGCCGTTAAATGATGTATCAATAAATATACACATTAAAGCGAAAGATGAGATTAAAAATGTATTTTCAACTACACATAATTTAGATCTGGTTAGAAAAGATAAAAATAATGTAACAGTAAGTTATGAAGAGGAAAATGTAAAGCCTGATAATGATTTTGTTTTATATTACAATACAACTGATTCGAAAATAGGAATCTCATTGTTAACATATAAAAATGAAGGAGAAGACGGATATTTCTTATTAAACGCAAGCCCGGGCTTTATAGATGAAAATAATGAATTTATCGAAAAAGATATTGCTTTTGTTTTAGATGTATCAGGAAGCATGGATGGTAAAAAACTGGAAAAAGCAAAAAAATCATTACTTTTTTGTATAAATAATCTGAATAAAAACGACAGATTTGAGGTAATAAGATTCTCAACAGAAGCAGAAGAATTATTTGGTGATCTTGCTAAGGTAGATGATACTAATCGGGATAAAGCAAAAGATTATATCAATAATTTACAGGCAATCGGAGGTACAAATATCATTGATGCTTTGCAGTTGGTATTATCAAAAAAAAGTGATCCAAAAAGACCTTATATTATAATATTTATTACCGACGGCAAATCTACCATCGGCGAAACTGATGAAAACAGGATTATAAATGCGATTAATAAGCATAACCTTAATAATACAAGGATTTTTACATTCGGTATCGGATATGATCTAAATATACATCTTCTGGATAAAATAACTGATGCTACAAAAGCATTCAGGACATATATTACACCAGATGAGGATATTGAGGTGAAAATCTCGAATTTTTATAAGAAGTTTAAGTCTCCTGTTTTAACAAATATTAAAATAAGCTTTGATAATATTAAAATTTTAAAAAATTATCCCATAAATATACCGGATTTGTTTAACGGATCCTCATTGACTTTGCTTGGCAGATATAAAGGCAGTAATGAAAATACGGAAGTAATTATCGAGGGAGAATTAATGGGTAAAAAGGTGAATTATAAATACAATTTAGTATTCCCACGAAAAAATCCTGATAATGAATATATCTGCGGTATATGGGCAGCCAGGAGAATCGGCTATTTACTCGATCAAATCAGGCTCAACGGCGAGGATAAAGAGTTAATCAATGAAATAACAGATCTTGCAAGAAAATACGGCATTATAACGCCATATACGAGTTATCTGATACTTGAGGATGAAATTACAAGATACAGAAGCAATGAATTAAAAGAATCGGATAAAACCCTGTCAAAGATAAGTCCTGATGCTGATGAACTTTTAAGGAAAAATAAGGAAGAATATGAATCAATGGGTAAAAAATCAGGCAGAGACAGTATACAGGCAAGCACTGATATACAAGATCTAAACAATGTTTATAATCAGAAACAGCTCGATCAAAAAAATGGATTTAATTATGTTGATAATGAGGGAAAAAGTCGGAATGCAGTAAATCAGGTAAAGAATATAAACGGCAAAGCATTATATAATACGGGAGAATACTGGGTTGATGCTGAAATCCAGTATAAAAATATTAACAAAATCAAAAAAATAAAATTCGCAAGTAAAGAATATTTTGAACTTATTAAAAATCAGCCAGAAACTGCACAGTATCTTTCATTAGGAAAGAATATCAGATTTATACAGGATAGTATAATTATTGAAATTCATGAATAAGAAGATTTTAATTATATGAGGCTGTCTCAAATGTAATATTTAACTGCGGCTATGCGGTTCCGCTTTTGGGTCAAGCCCTCGCGACCACCCAAATTGCCCGAGATTGTTTATAAAATTGTTTGATTTTTTTAATCAAATAATTTATCATTTATTTAAATTGAAGATTATATTAATAACGTCTGGCAATTTCGCATAGCCTTTGTTAGGCGAAAAATTTTGCTTACTGATTGTTTTAAAAAATTGATTCAAAGGTATACCTAAATATGAGAAAAGAAATATTATTCGAAAAAAGAAGTGATTTTAGAAAATGGCTTGAGCAGATGGATTTGAACTCTGAAGGAGTATGGTTGATTTTCAGTAAAACAAAAAGTATTAAATCTATCACTGCTAATGAAGCATTAGAAGAAGCTTTATGTTTTGGTTGGATCGATGGATTAATAAAAAGTATAGATGATGAAAAATATAAAAAATATTTTGTGCCACGGAGAAAAGGAAGTAAATGGTCTACAAAAAATAAAGAAATAATCGCAAAGTTAATAGAAAATAACCAGATTAAAAAAAATGGATTATTAGTGATTGAACGATCTAAAAAGGATGGTTCATGGGATTCGAATGATGATAACAAAATTACAGAAGAAAAATTTCAAATATTCGAGTTAAAAATTGCGAATAACAAAGAAGCTACTGTAAACTATCTTAAAATGCCGAAATCAATTAGAAAGCAATTTGTAGGCTTATATTTTGAACCAAAAAATGAAAATACAAAAAGTAAGCGATTATTAGAATTGATTAAATTACTAGAAAAAAATATTAAACCAATGGAAAAATATTCAAAAAAATAAATTTTAAATATTACAATGAGTAATAAGTTTCAGAAATGAATCGTAAAATTATTCGCCTAACAAAGCATAGTACGTCATTGATCCCTTCGGTCATAACGACGCATACGCCTTGTTATTGAACTGAAATCTCCTGACGGAGATTGACTTTTATATTTTTTAATCAATAACATTATGTTAAACTCCTTATATTATAATAATAATTCAATATTCTTATAAAATAAAATCAACTTGTAAAAAAATAATAAATAATATAAACTCCAGTATAGCAGAATGTATGCCGGATTAATTGGCAGTTCGATTTAAGTCAATTTAGGAAAGTATATCAATCCTTTTTAGATAAAAATACTTTCCTAAAAATTATGTGTAATAAAATTGAATTTATATTCAAAATTGTAATTTCAAGGAGTTTTTTATGAAAGTCTGTTTTATATTAATTATGTCTTTGTTTATCATTACAATTACTTTTGGACAGACCGCAGAAGATTTAAATAAAAATGGGTATCTTAAATATAAAGAAAAAAAATATTTGGAAGCACTGAGTTTATTTGATAAAGCAATTGAAGCTGATAATACATATTATTTAGCTCAGTACAATTATAGTTGTACTGCATCTTTAATTCTTGCAAATTATGATCATTATTACACGGATAAAGATGAATTTCCGGAAACATATGTTTATAGACGACTCGATTTGGAAGAAAAGAGTCTTGCCGCTCTGAGAAAAACCCTTGAATTGAAACCTGATTATAAACGAAAAGCTTTAAAAGACCCGGATCTAGAATATATTAGAGGTTTTTATGAATATTATGAAATATTAGGATATGATTTTTCAAATTTAATAACAATTTTTAAAATTATTACTAATGTTACTCATTGGGCTTCCCCTGGTGACGGCATGATAGATCCAATGTATAAAATTGTTTTTCATAAAGACAAATCATTCTCTCTCTATGATTATGTAAATTGGGATGATACTGCAGACTGTGAAAAAGAATACAAAGGCACTTTTAAAATATATAATGAGAATAAAGAGATAATAATTGAAATAAATTTTGATCAACAAAGGGATGGAGAGAAAATATTCAAGATGAAATGGGAGCAGAATGGTAAGCTTCTCAGAATGGACCCAAGATTCTGGGAACCATATTTTAATGAAGACTATTATCAATTTCTACCAAATTATGAATCTCATTTTTCTGCATAAATTTTAAATACAGGGAATTCGCTTGAAAGCAGTTTTTCTATAATATATATAACAAAAAATATGCGCTGCACCCTGTGGGCATATCCTCCGACAAATGCGTCCTTGCCGAACTTTGCATATTTCTAAAACGATACACGCAATAAAATGTTAAATAATAGTTACTATTTTATAAAAAAGTATATATAGACATTTACACTTTAAAATGAGTTATTAATAATTGATAATAACATTAGCTTCTATCTGTGACTCCATTTTTTATTTTTTTGCCTTTTATCACAGCCCAATAATTATTTTATAAGAATTACTTCACGCGCGTGGACTTTTTACTTTTTAACATACTGACTGGTATGTAAATCAGGAATTCCTATTAGAAAAAAACTCACCCCAGCCTTTTTTTTATTTTTTATATTTTAAAATCTTCTTAGTGACTTTGTGTCTTTACAGTGATTATTATAGATAACTCCATGATATAAAAAAAATCTAATTGAAATATTTAATTGATTTAAGCAGTGGACTTTTATAAAATTTAACTTGTTTTTCAAATAATTGACACATATTTTAAATTTTGCTAATATTTAGATGCCTCTGAAATCAGGAAAACCGATGCATATAATGTCTTTGAAAAAACTGCTTTTAACAAAATTTTAACATCTGCATCGGAGAAAAAAGGAGGAAGCATGTATTTTAAGAAAAATCTATTTTGCTGTTTTTTTATAATCTTATGTTTACTGTTATTCTCATTAATTAAAGTGCAGTGTGCATCGGGCAAGCCGGATATAAAAGACATAGTGGTCTGCAATGTTTACTGGGAAGACTATAAAATTATGGATCTGTCAAGTCCCAGGGTCAGTAAGTTTGTTGTAACCTTCGGATCGAGGGCTAATCCCAAGCTTATGAAATCAATCAAAGTCAGCGGACCGGACGGCTATACTTTTGACATCAGTCTTAAACCGTATACAAACAAGACCCTGAACGGCTATCTTGAAACCAAAAACATAATATGGTTCATGGGCTATGACCGGAACGGATTCTTAAAAGACGGCAGATATGATATCACCTTAACTTATAAAAGCGAACACGTTACCAGCAAAGGACGTATATTGAAATATTCTGATGAAATCCTTGATGCCTATTTAAAGATAAAACCTGAGTTTTCACCAACAGGCAAATTGCCTGAAGGAACTGATTTAAGCAATATTACCCTAAAATGGACCATTATACCCGGAGTCAATGCCCATTATATGACAAGAATCGGTACAAATCTCGGTTCTCAAAATAACTGGATAGAAGATTTTGGGTGGATTTTTGAGGATACGATTTTAGGCTACGGCACAGGAAATCCATATAACACAGGCATCAATAAAAGCGAAGTGAAGGTAAATACTACTTTAAATCCAGGGCAATGGTACCTTTGGTTTACAGAAATCCTTGACTCAAATGATTTAAATAAAATCAATATTGCCATCTTTTCAAAATGCCAGTATATCTACATTGCAGGGGAATAGTGGTAGTTGTTGACCTTATTTAGGTGATATACTTGTTTTTTATTTTAATAACTTTTGCAAATCTAATAAAATTTTAAGAATTTTACCTGTTTTATTAAAATATTGACTCAGATTTTGATTTGTATATAATTAAATTATTAAAAAAGTTTAAGGAGTTGTTATAAAAAATGTTTTTAGTATTATGTATTACTTATCCAGACAGATTAGATGGTATTTCCAAAACATTTGAGTTAAATTTTATTGTTATGGAAAATTGTGAAAGAAATAATTTTGTTGAATAATAGATTATCTTAAAATATTTAAAGGATTTGAATAAATAAATTATTATAATAAATTATCTTTATTTGAAAATAAGCAGGCTTATGCTATGAATAAAAAAGTCTCCCAACTTTCTATTTTTTTAATAAAATCATCTATTTCAAATCTTGATAACATTATCGATGAAGATAAATGTGATAATAAATTAGAAATTAAAATAACACCTGATATCAATGGAAAACTATTTATAAAAAATACTCCTGCTGTACATCCCAAATGGGCAAGAAGGCTTTTTTCAGACTTAGTAGATTTAAATGAAATTGGTACAGTACAAAGCTTAGCGGCAGCTCTTTTATTTAAAACAGATGATGGAATATTTGTTGCTACATTTGGATCAGGATCAAAATATTTAATTAAAGATAATATAATTGAAGAGCGTTTTGGCCTTATTGTTACTTTAAATTCAGTTGATCAAGATAGCCTTAGATGTATAGATAAAAATTCCCTTGACTCAATCGAAAGTCATAGTAGGATTCAATCTGCTGTAAAAGCTAATGTTAATCGTTTCGGTTTAGATATTGAACAAGATTTACTTAAAGCTGTTGTTGGTTCACCACTGAACGAAAATATGGGTTGTAGAATGACTGGGACAGAATCACTTTCTGTATCTGTTAAAATGGATATTAGTGATCTTCCAAATTTAGTTAAACAATATAAGGAAAAATTTGAAAAGGGAGTAATTGACACAGAATATGAATGGATTAATAATATTTCAATTGTTAAAGATAAAACCCTAGTCAATGAATTAGATAATAAACTTACAGAGTTAATTAATATAAGATCTCTAAATAATATATGGCTTTCTATTCCAGAAATAATTGATTGGGAAAATGTGGTTGGTTTTATGTATTCTCATGGACAGAAATCAATTTTTCCTGATATTAATTTTGATGGATTTTTTAAAACAATTAATAAAACAGATAATATTACAATTGATATTTTAAAAAAAAGAAGAGTATTCTGTGCTAATGGAGATCATGAACAAACATATAATAATTGGACTATCTACAAATGTATTTATGCTGAAATTGATTTAAATAATTCAAAATATATTTTAAATGATTGACAATGGTACATAATTAATAATGATTTTGTAAGCTTAACTAATAAAAACTTTGATGAAATTACATATTCTTCACTAAATTTACCTATATATACGGGAGGAGATGAATCTATTTATAATGAAAATGTAGTTAATTCAGATAAAAATAAATATTTTTTAATGGATGACAAAAATAAAATTACTCATGGGGGTGGACATGGACAGGTTGAATTTTGTGATATATTTACAATAAATAAAGAATTAATACATATAAAAAAATATGGTAAATCAAGCATATTCAGTCATCTTTTTTCACAAGGTTTAATCTCAGGACAATTATTACAACTTGATTCAGAGTTTAGAAAAAAAGTAAAAGACAAATTATCAGGCAATTTTAAAGATTTAATAAATATAGATACACGTCCAAATCCAAATGAATATACAATTATATTTGGAATAATTAGTGATTCTAAAGAAATAAAAGTTAAAATTCCATTTTTTTCAAGAGTTAACATTAATAATACAAAAAAAATTTTAGTTGGATTTGGATTCGAAGTTGAATTGTTAAAGATTTCTGTAAGTCAAGATCATTCAAGAACAATAATATATAAACCACAAAAAATACCAAGAAAAAGACTTATGTAATTATTTTTTAAAATTTTCCACAATTTCCAATAATAACAAATTACCATCTTTGCTACGCCCGTCGCCTCACTCCACCTAAATTGCCTTATTAATAAACCATTAACTCTAATTTTGATTTAGATGATAATCTAAATTAAATATGTTTATTATTAGTCTTCATGCTACTTACAATATTTAATTATAATGATATTATTTATTAATAATATTCATCCACACCAACATACCAACCGGTATGTAATTAATAACTCACCCTAACCTTTTTATAATTTAATTTATATACTTCGTGTATCTTTCGTGGTAATTTTAAAAAATCTCAGCGTACTCTAATGAAGCGAGGCGGAATGGGCGGTTAAATAAAAATATTATTTACATATTCACTTCATGATTTAAAATTTATCTTTTTCCAGCATTTATTTCTTCATCAGCATTTTAACCTTAGTGTCTTAGTATCTTGGTGATTATTTTAAAAAATTTCTGCGTTTATCTGCGTTCATCAGCGGTTACTTTCTTTTATCTAATTTTTTAGTTAATCCTAATTTTAAAATTTCATCATTATTTTTAATATTTTCATCATTTATGATAGGATTTATTATATCAGCAATGCATATAGGTACAAGCATATTATTTCTTACTGTTGCATCAGGGCAAGACTCGCAAATATCAAAAGAGCCGTCTTTATTTAAACCTGCAAACTGCTGGAAATATAGGGATTTCATCATAATTTTAGAATCCTTTTTAAAAAGCAGGAATAAAAATTTAGCTGCTTTAATCATATATTTAATATTAAAGCTCAATAATGCTGATAATATCGTTAAAAAAATATAATTGGATTTACTGAATGACTCGGGATTGCTCATATACGGATATCTTTTATAAGCAATGCGGTGCAATTCATGAAAAAAATTACCAATAAGTATTAGAGAATATGAATAAGGCAGTATGACAAATTGTCCGTTTTTTAATGATACTGTAAGAGCTTCATATTTAAACCATCTTGGTTCATTATTGTTTTGTTTTGACACAACACATGAATTATAATTTAAATTGTATTTTTTTTTGAATATTGATTCTATTTCTTTTAAATAAACAATTTCATTCTCATGAGATTTTACCAATTTAAATGTGTTTTTAAAATTTCTATCTGTAATTTTATTATATTTGTTGAATGTACTTAAAGAATCCATATATAAAGTTATTAAGATATTATTTACAGATTTTGAGGAAAATAAATAATCTGATATATCCGTCAATTGATCCAGAGTAGATTTATATAAAGTAACACATAAACCCGGCATGATGCCATGATTCTTAATTTTTAAGCAAATTTCTTCCCTTTTTTTATTCAGTTCTTTTTCTGTTAATTCATCCTTAATATCAGGTCTTTTCTGTTTAGAATCAATATGGATATGTAATGAAAAAAGACCGGCTTGTTTTAAATCTGAAAGCATCTCATCATTCAAAAGCAGTCCGTTGGAAAACATATTTACATAGACGCCCTTTTTGGAAATATATGATACTATTTTATATAAATCCTCATGAAGTGTGGGTTCGCCTCCTGCCAACGTTAATGTATCGATTATTCTCTGCTGTAAGGCAAAATCAATTTCTTTTTTAATAAGATCAAATGATTTACTGTAATTGCTTTTATTTTTAAAACAGGCCTTGCACGCAATATTACATTTTTGATTAATCTCGATAACAGCATGAGGGATATTTTTATCTTTATATGGTGCTATCAATGATTTTTTAATTTTATTATGTGATAATTCTTTATTCATACAATATTCATTTTAATAATTAATGATAATTTAATTATACTTATAACAAATTTAACAGAAATATATAGTGATTTTGGCTATTTTATTATATTATTGTTTTTTTATTTTTTGGGAATAATTTAATGCTTATTAATAAAACAGAAACATTCTGCTGTAAATGTCAAAAGAAACATATTGCAGATATAGTATCCGAAAATAATCAAATTTATTTAAAATTAAATTGCTGTGAAGAATTAATTAAAATAAAAATATCCAATAATGCCGGGATTTTTTTAAGTTTAAGAGAAAAAAGTCATTGCAATTTTACGGATGAGTCATCAGGTGTAGATTATTCATGGGAAAATTTTATAGAAATAACAACAAAATGTAATTTTGAATGCCCTGTGTGTTATGTATATACAGATAATAATGAAAAAAGACATCTGTCTTATAATGATATATTTAATAAAATAAAAAAGATAAAAAAAGAAAAAAACAGGATTTATATTACATTATCCGGAGGCGAACCTACTCTTCACCCAGATTTGTTTAAAATCATAAAAAATGCAAAAAAAATAGGTGTTACTTCAAAAATGCTTACAAACGGATTTATATTAGGTAAAGATAAAGATTATGCTGTAAAATTAAAAAAAAACAAAATAGAGTATTGTTTTATTCAATTTGATACATTAAATCCGGAATTACATAAAATAATTAGAAATAATGATACACTAGAAATAAAAAAACAGGCATTACAGAATGCAAAAAATGCCGGAATTCAAATCGGTACAATAACTATGTTTATTAAAAAATCATTGCCTGATATCGGTAAATTAATTACATATTTAGCCGGATTTTCTCCTAATCTCAGCATCATGTCATTTTTATGTCCTTCCAAGTCAGCAGGAAGATTTAATTTAAATGATAATGAATTAATATTTAGAGAAGATATAATAAAAGCAATAATTGATTCCAAATTTGTTAATAATATTAATTTAAATCATTTCTGGCCGTTTCCTAAATTTTTACCGTTAAACATAGACATTCATCCTGATTGTGCTGCTCTGCTCTATCTTGCTGTTATTGACGGAAAAATCGAATTACTGGATGATTATATAAATTTTGAGAAACTATATAAAATACTGGCAAAAATAAAGATAAAAAATAAAATAAATTTAGCGATTATTTTATTCTTAATATCTCTGCTTAGATCAGTCAAACGCGGAAAATTAATAAAATGCCTTAAAATGTTTTACGGATACATAACAATGAAAGGAAAAAACTCATTAATAGTAATTTGCATTCAAAATTTTATGAATAGCGCTTACCAGGATTTACAGAGAATTAAGCATTGTACAAGCTGCAATGTAACAAATGACGGGGAAATAATACCAATCTGTATTTATAATCATAATGACCCGTTAAGATTAAATTTAACAAGAATTAATTTGAATAATAAGAATTAATTTATTTTATCGGATTAGCTTTTACTTTTTTTAATCTGTGTCCTGCAGCCGTATAAGCATGTTTTATCAAAATCTATTTTTTCATTAAATTTATCCCATAAATCAGACAGTTTTTCATTTTTCACATTCCCTACCCCGGTTGTATTAAAATCACACGGGCATACATCTCCGTAAGGACTTACATAAATATATGTAACACCGCCCGTGCAGCCTATGCTTCTGTAACTTTTTAAGTATGCATAAGGAAATATATGCGGATATTTTTTTTTATTATCATAATACTCACATAATTTAATTAATTTTTCATAATCTTCATCTGTCCATAATAAATCATTTTTGCCGGCTAAATTACCTGTAGGTATAGCATCAAAAAATATGTGTTCATTTATTTTTAATTTTTTACTTAATTTTATTAAATTATCAATATTATTGTTTAATAAATCTTCTTTATAAATTACACTTGATATACCGGCAAGAAGTCCATATTTTTTTGCTTCTTTAATACCCTCTACCGCTTTATCAAACAAACCTTTTTTACCTCTTATTTTATCATGAGTATCAGGATCATATGAATCAATACCAACTATTACCGCTGTTAAACCTGCCTTTTTTAATTCTTTTGCATTATGCTTTAAATAATAACCGTTTGTATACATAATGATTTGGCTTAAGTTCTTATCAACAGCATTAATGATTTTAATTATATCGTTATTCATTAATGGTTCTCCGCCTACTAATGATATTGTAGATACGCCTAAGATCTGCCCTTCTTTTATTGTTTTGATAATTAAGTCAGTTGATAAAATATCTTCATTTTTTTTCATAGATGTAAAACTGCAATAATTACAGTTGCAGTTACATTCATCGGTAATGCCTATACTCATAATTTCAGGCAGTTTCCTCCATTGATACAGGCTCATTAATTTGGTAATTAATGAATTAATAGAAGGTTTACTTAATAAGGGGGGAGTATAAAATGACATACTTGGATAACCTTTATACCATCCGCTTATTTTATCGTAATTATTAAAAAATTTTTTATTCTGCATCTTTATAAACTCAACATTAAAATCAAGACCTTTAAATAATAATGCTAAATTAAACCTGATTGATGATAACAATTTCATTTTTATTTTACTCCTTATAATTATCCTTACAATTAAAAAATAATTTTAAATCATATAATAATCCCCCGTAAATAGTTTTAAAAAAACCTTTTTTTATACTTCTTGAAGATGTAGGCATATGTAATTTTTTATTTAAATAAATTTTTCCAATTTTACCGGCTTTTAAAGATACTTCAAAATCTTCTGAATGACAGGTGTTTTTATTAAATCCTCCTATCTTTTCAAGTATACTTTTTTTGATTGCAAAATTGGCTCCGTATGCTCCCTGTATATTAAAAAAATGAGATATAAACAAAATAAAATTATAATGAAAAATAAAAAAAGAACCTGTAATTCCTCCGTCTTTTGCTTTTAATGGTCCGGCAACACCAACGTAATTATTTTTAAAATCATTATCCAGAATGAGAAGCCAGTCGGATTTAGGTTCGCAATCGGCATCAATATTGCAGATAATTTCTCCCCTAGCATTCTCACAACCTAATTGTCTTACTGCTCCTATGGGGCTGTTTTTTTTAATTTTTAATATTTTTACATTAAATTTCTCTGCCATTTTTATACTGTTGTCATTAGAATCATTATCAACAATTATTATTTCATAATCCTTAAATATCTGATCACTCAATGCTTTTAAGCATTTAGGCAGTTCTTTTTCTTCATTTTTAACAGGTATTACTATGGAAAACCTCATTTTTTATTCCGTTTATAAATTTTTTGTTTTATATCATAAGTTACCTGATAAAATGACGGGAGTATTATTAAAGAAGCAAATGTACAGTTAAACATTGACACTGCAAGAAGTATACCGAAGTTTTTAACTGGGATAAATTCTGAAAAAAACAAAACAAGAAATCCGCAGATTAATGATAATGAGGTAAATACAATAGCTCTTGAAGTTTTCTGTAATGTGGATTCGATTGCTTTTTGAGAATCATTAAGCTGTTTTAATTCCTTTCTATAATTAATTATAAAATGCATTGTATCATCAATGCCGATTCCTATTAAAATCGAAGTAATCATAATAGAAAATGTATCAATATTAATTTTAAAAACACTCATAATTAAAAAATTCATCATAAGAGCAAATGATAATGGAATAAGAGAAAAAAATGAACTTGAAAAGGATTTAAGCATTATAAATGCGGCTATCAGGATTAAAAACATGGTGATAATCGGTGCTTTTATTTGTTCTTTGAGAATATATTGTATAATCCTGCTCATTAAAAATAATTCTCCCCATACTTTTACTTCAAATCTGCCGTCTTTTAGAGCAATTTCGTTAAGATCTTTTTTAATGATTTCTTCAAATAATTGAAAATCTTCTTCAGTTAATGTATCGGATAAACCTTTATCATCTGTATTTGTCCTGACCTGAAAATTTAGATATGTACCTTGGGGATTAATGATTGCCTGAAAACTTTTATCACTTTTTGAAGCATTTTTTATATAACTAATAAATCTTTTTACTGTCTTATCATCCGGTATTTCATCTGTTCCATTTAAACTCATATTTAAATCCTGCAATAAACCTACAATAGAAATATTCCACCCCATGGTTTTACAGTCTTTTATATATACATTTTTATCAATATAATCCTGTATCTTTTTAGCTGCCGATATTCCTTCCCTGGTTTGGAAAAAACTATTATTTTTAACAGGATGTAAAGTAATATTAAAATAAGCAATTCCGCCGAATTTTTTTTGTAAAAAAACAAGACTTTTATATAAAATATCATCTTTTTTAATTAAGTTTGCAATATTTGTTTCTGTTTTTAAATTCGGTATATTTATTATAAATAATATAAGACATGTAAAATATATAGATATCCATAAATATTTAAGCGGATGAATAATTTTAATCATTTTAGTTAAAATTTTAGAAAATATATCATTTTTTATTTTCATTATTTTTATCTCATTAAATCCCCTGTAATTTAATAATAGTTTTGGTAGAAATAAAAATGTTAATAAGACTGTTATAATTATACTGATTATAACAAATGTAGCCATTGTCCGTATTCCATTAATTGATGTTGTAAAAAATGATGCAAATCCTATAATTGTTGTTAATGCAGCAATCGTGATTGTAGGAAAAATATGTTTTAAGGTGCCAATTGCAATTGTATAAGGATATCTATATAAAGAAGAATAATTATAATATGAATTGATAAAATAAAGAGTATATGAACTACCTATTGTCAGAATTATAGGAGGAATTATTGAAGCAAATATATTTAATTTTATTCTCAGCCATCCCATTATTCCCATTGTTAATATTAAACTTAATGAAACACATAACAAAGGAAATACAGTTAAGCCGATCATCCTGAAATTAAGATAATATATTATTAAAACAGTAATAAAAGCAATCGCCAATAGTATAGAAAGATCTTTATTTGTGTATTTTATAGTTTGTTCGGTAATTATCGGATAACCCGAATAATATATTTCAAAATATTTTTTATATTTATTTATAATATTCATTACATTATTAACAAAATATTCATTTGAATATACAGGGATATCTTTTTTATCATAACCAAATAATATTTTTTTTATATTTTCAATCAAAGTATAATTTATTTTATTTTGATCAGCAATTTTATTATTTTTTCTTATAATTATACCTGCATATTTATAGTCAAAAGAGATTACATTTCCTACATTGATTCTTGTTGATTTAATTTTATTTAGATAAATAGATAATTCATTATCTGTTTTAGGATAATTATCAGAGTTATATTGTTTTATTAAAAAAGTATCATTGATTTTGTCAAAATAAATAATATTAAATGGAGAATAAATTGAGCTAACACAATCAAGTTTTTTTAGATCATTGCAAAATTGCCATAATAAATTAATTTTATTTAATGTAAAGGGATCATTGCCGACTCCTATAAAAATAAACTCTTCTTCAGGAAATAATTCCTGTAATGACCGGTTTTCTTTTAATTCTTCATATATTTTTTTAGAATCAGGTAATACCTCATCAATCCTTTCATCAATTTCCAGATTTAACAAACCGACAGAAATTATGATAACTATTATTACAGTAATTAAATAAAATATAATCAATGATTTCTTATTTTCAGGCAATAAAATATTTTTAATTTTCATTTATTTTTATATCCGTTTAATATTTTTTTTAAAATATTATAAATTATTTTATTTTCTTTTTTTGATTTTACAGAAATTCTGAAATAATAATTTTTTAAACCTGATCCCATATTTGATACATTACGAATATATACATTTTCATTTTTACATTTTTCTACAAGAGTATTCAAATTGATTTTTGTATTAACCAATTTACAAAAGATAAAATTTGCATTATCATTGATTATTTTGATTTGATTAATATTAGACAAATCATTACATAATTTTTCTCTTAATTTAACTGTTTCAATATATTTTTTTTTATAATAAATTGATGATTTAACTGCATAATAAACCGCAATTTGAGTAATAAAGCTTATATTCCATGGAGGATTTATTTTTTTTATTTTATCCAATATATCGGGATTTGTACATAAATAACCTGCCCTAATACCCGATAATCCGAAAATTTTTGAAAGTGATTTACATATTATTAAATTACTATATTTTTCTATACTCTGTACCAGAGAATGCTTATTACCCATAAAATCAATATATGTTTCATCTATCCAAAATTTTGTATTTTTAAAAGATTTAACAAGTCCAATTATTTCATTTTTTCCTAAAAAACTGCATGTTGGATTATTCGGATTAACAATTACTGTCATATCATATTCATTATTCAAGTATTTATTTAAAATATTGACATCTATTTTAAAATTATTGTTTTCCGTTAAAATATATTCATCGATTTTGCATTTAATAACATTTTTTAATATATGATAATATTCTCCATAACTCGGATTAATAAGCAAAACCTTTGAGTTTTTATTAATTAATTGAGGTATTGCCAGATAAATTAAATCAGAGCTTCCTGCACCAATTAATATATTATTTAAGTTTACTCCCAATGAATCTGCAAGTGTTTTCTCAATATTATTTGTAGTAACAGGCGGTGATGTTTTAATCAGCATTTTTATATTTTTTTTTATTTCTGTTACTATTTTTGGAGCAGGATTAAACCAAGAATCAAGAATATCTGCAGTTATAATACCATGAAGCTTTTTTGGATTCTCAATTATTGACAAATCATCATTAATATATCCGCCTCCATGAAAACAGCCTTCTGCATCTTTTATCGGAAAGTTTAAATCCCATTTTATATTTTTATATTCACCGATATTATTAAATATTTTTAACATCGGTTTTTTCATAGACTGCACTGTTGCTGATAATAATTCATAATCAACACTTCCAGCTTTAATACATATATTATAGGATTTTAAACCACCTTTCATATACATTGAAACTAAATTCTTTTTTGCAAGTATCATTATCCTTGTTCCATTATTAAATTCTATCCATTTGAAAGCAGCATAACAAAGCATATAGAAAATCCTTGAACCTCTATATTTATTAAGAAGTGTCAAAATGCGAATTTCATATAAGCCACCATTAAATGCAAACGGCATTTTTTTTCTTTCTATATATTTATCAATTGAATAATTTTTACAGGGAGGAGTAATACTGATAAAACCTATAATTTTATTTTTTTTAATTGCTATTATATAGATATTATAATCATCAAGATTGTCTTTTAATATTTTATTTTTATTTTCCGGGTATTGTTTTAATTCTAATGAATATATATTGTATTTTATTTTATATATTTCTTTACGCTGTTTTTTGTCAGCTATTGTAATAATTAAAGAATCATTATTTATATTTTTTTTCATGTATTTAAATACATTCCCTTTCCAGATCTATATCCTGCTGTATAAAATAAGAATCATTTCTGTAATAATTATTTTCAATCTGTCTTCTTTTATTTCTTATTTCAATTAAACCTTTTATTAATCTTGATCGTATTATCTCTGATATTTTTTTAATTTTCCATCCTTTATATTCACAATATTTTAAAGGTTCCATTATTTTTATATGAATATTTAAATCTCTTATTCTAAATGAGCCGGGTCGAATAACATTCCAATTATCAAAAACTACAGGAATTAAGTCTGCTTTTGTATATTTACCGATTTTAAAAGCACCATTTTTAAATTTACTAATTTTACTGTTTTTTGACCTTGTTCCTTCCGGATAAAGCACAAATGCAGATCCAAGATTGATTTGTTCTATAACTTGTTTAAAAGATGATTCCCCTATCTTTCTAGATTCTTTGATTATGATATTGCCTGCAAGTAATGATACGGCATTTACAAGAGGAATTTTTAAATAGGAACTTTTCATAGTAGTTTTTATTATACCGGGCAGACTATATATCATGATTGAATCAAATATCGAAGTATGATTTGCTATATAAATTTTTTTATGATTATCTGATTTTATTAAATTTTTAAAATCCAGAAAATTTTTTTGTTTAAAGTTTAAAATAAAAAATATCCTGCAATAAAATTTTATACAATAAATATTAATTTTTTTATTTTTATTAAAAGGAATAAAAAATATAAAAGTTAAAGTCAGCAGTAAGAAAAAAACAATTAAAATATAAACAAAATATCCCCAGTATGAATAAAAAATATGAAGACATGCTCTCTTTTTTTTCAAAAAATATTCCCTTAAAGTGATACTTTTAATAAAAACAATTTACTTATTTTTTTTATATTTGTCAATTTTCATATTTTTTATTTATTAATTATATTCAATATTATATATTAGCTATTAGGCATTTTTATATAAAATAGTTTTTTAAAATTGTCTATTATTTATAATATTAATCTATGAGGTAAAAGATGAAAATTAAAATATTAATTTTATTACTGTTATTATTTTCTTATTCTTCTTTATTTCCTAATGAAGAATTAGATTATTTAAAAGTCAATAAGGATTATTATAGGATTACTGATTTTAATGAGGATATTGAAAATAATTTATTAAGTACATTGTATTCCACTAATGGATTATATCCTTTACTAAAAAGTCTAAAAAATAATCCGGCAAAAATAAATGAATTAAAAAAATATATCGAAAAAATTGATATGAATACATTAATTGGGAATACGAATTAAAGATTCGTTATTGCTATATGTAAGCCCGGATATTAATGATGACTTTTTAAAATTATTGAAAGAATATGATAAAATAAATAATCCAGGAATAAAAAGTATTATTACAATTAGAGAAAATATGCAAAATTATGTTTCAACAAATTTTAATTTTTCAACAGCTCCAAAGCGAGTTAAATTAGCATATGATATTAGTTTGATTTTACCAAATACGGTTTGGAAAGAAATTGATTATCAAAATAATGATAGACATTCATATTTAGCTGGTGATGACAACTATACAGGGACAGTATTTATATCAAAAGAAGAAATATTAAATAATAATATAGAAATAATTAAAAATATTTTTACTGCAAAACATGCACCATTTTTATTCAAACATTTTCCGGAAGGTGGATTAGAAAAACTAAGTGCTGATGATATGTATAAAGTTAAACAGGGAGAAATATATTTAATATCAGAAAATAAAAAAATTGGTAAATATATATTTGATAAAATATATGAGCAAATAACAATAAATTCTAATAAATATAATTTTCAAACATTGGTTATAAGAAAACGATATTATATAATGAAAAATATATTATATGTTATCAGTATTCAAAGTTTAATGGCTGGAATTCATGTTCTTGCTAATAAAGATGAATTAATAAGACAGCATGGTTTATTATTAGATACAGTCATTTTTGAATAAATATTTCACTTAAAACATTTAAATATTTTTTTATATATAATTAGTTGATATGTTACATAATAATATCATTATTAAAGTAAAGGTTTAATTAAAATGGAAATATTATTTATTATACCAATAATTAGTATCTTATGTATAATAATTAGCTTAATTATTGGATATACAGACATTTTAACAAACAGAGAAAATGATAGTTATTCAAAATTTCTATTTATTAAATTATATATTTTAATTTATTTATTTGATACTAAAAAATATTATCAAAACCAAAATTTGATAAGAAAACTCTATTTAATTGGTATTGTTTTATTTTAATAGGATTAATTATAATAATTATTATTAATATTGGAAAATAAAAAGTAATATTACAAATTAATAGTTGCTAATACAAAATCAATTTATTTTTTTTTAAATACAAAATAATATTGTATTAAAATATAAAATAGTTATTATAATATTAAATTTTATAAAAAGGTGTTTTTTAATGATTTGTAAATTAAAGAAAAAAGAGATTGAAGAAATCAGACCTACAAATATTTTAACTCAAACACCGTTTTGGGGGCGAATAAAAGACAAACAAGGATTCATACCAAGTGGGTTTGAATTAATAGTATCAAAGGACTTATTATTTAACACTTCTAATTCTTTGGAAAAAACTAACGACGATTTGTTAGTCCTGATAAAATATATAGATAATAATTATTGTTATGCCTATGTTCCTTATGGACCAAAATTAGAACCGGACTTTGAAAATCAAGGCTTATTTTTAGAGCAATTATCAGAAACACTAAAATCATATCTTCCTTTAAATTGTATATTTATCCGTTATGACTTAATCTGGCAGAATCAATGGGCTGTGGAAGATAAGTATTTTGATAAATCAGGTAACTGGACAGGGCCGCCTGAAAGTCAAATTCAGGAATTGAGAGTTAATTATGTAACCTATAAATGGAATCTAAGAAAAAGCCCCAGTGATTTTTTACCGAAAGATACTTTCTTCCTTGATTTAACTTTAAAAGAACAGGATTTACTTGAAAATATGAGATATAATACCAGGTATAATATCAAACGAGCATTAAAAAATGGTATTAGAGTAAGAGAATATGGGATAGAACAAATAGCCGACTGGTATAAATTATATAAAGACACAGCAATTCGACACAATATGCCATTACAGAATGTAGAATATTTTTCTACAATTCTTAAAAATCAGGATAATGATAAAAAAGGAGTAAATGTTAAAATGTTAATGGCAGATTATAATGAAAAATTTTTAGCATCCATGTTTTTAGTATTGTCAAAGAAACGCGGAACATATTTATATGGAGCTTCTTTATCAAATAATAAAAACCTGATGGCAAGTTATGCACTTCAGTGGGAGTCAATAAAAATTGCTAAAAAGTGGGGCTGTACAGAATATGATATGTTTGGATCTGCTCCCAATTTAAGTCAAACACATCCGCTGCATGGAGTGCATATTTATAAAAAAGGTTTTGGTGGCAATTTATTTCATAGAATGGGCTGCTGGGATTATCCATTTAATAAAAAAATTTATAAATTATTTTTATTAAATGAATTAAACAATTAAAGTATTAAAAACAAATTTTTATATTACTTATAATACTTAATACCAATATCTACTCAAAGATTAAATTACAAATTTCTTGTTATTCTAAATCCATAACATATGCTTGAAAAACTCGGATTATTAGCGCCACGGATCCAGACAGAACATGAATCATCATTTGCAAAAAATGAACCTCCACGCAAAATCCGGGAATTACCATTATTTACACCTTTAGGATTAGTTACTATTTTATTATTATATTCTCCTTTCCAATCCCAGCACCATTGCCATACATTGCCTGTCATATCATATATGCCTAGTTCGTTTGGTTCGAACTCATCCACAGGTGATGTAAAAATATAACCATCATTATATGGTATATATTTAATGCCATATCTTCTGAATATAACTGATTTATCAAATTTTAATTTAAATGATTCATCGGCTACATTTGCATGCTTTTTTCCGTTAAATTCAGGGAAAAGTTCATTTCCCCATGCAAATCTTACTTCTTTTCCGCAGCTTCTTGCCGCATATTCCCATTCCGCTTCAGTTGGAAGCCTATAACCATTTGCTTTCCAATTTACTTTAGTTATCCAAATAGGTTTATTTGAATCATAAATATTTTCATTATCCAAATCTTTTTTTACTTCATGTATGTTATATACTTCTTTTAATCCACATTTTTTACTTAACCAATTGCAATATTTAATTGCATCATACCAGCATATATTTACTACAGGATGATCTTCTTCCTGATTGAATCCTGTATTTCTCCAGTTTGCTCCTTTTTTTGTATGAAATATATTATTCTCTTCATCATACCAATCAGCATAACCTATTTTTTCAGCTAAAGTTATATATCCGGTCTCATTCACAAATTCTTTAAACTCTTTGACTGTAACATTGTATTTGCCTATGTAGTAACCCGATAAAATTACTTTATGCTTGGATTGTCCTTCGCCAATAATAAAAGCTCCTCCTTTTACATAAACTGAATTATCATTAATTTTATTGAGTAATCTTCTTTTTATATAGAAGTTATTATCATTCTTTATAAACAAAATTATAATAAGGATAATAACAGCTGTAGTTATGATTATAATAGACATAATTAATATTAACTTTAAATTTAACTTTTTATTTAAGATAAAAATATTTTTCAATTTATTTATCTCCACTTTTACTTTTATTATTATAAATGATAGAATATTAGATAATACTTGTCAATCAATGATGTAATTTTAATAAATAGTGTTATTGATATTTTGAGCCATGGATGGCGAGCTTCTTCCTCCTTTTTCGCATAGTCCAGGATGGACTCAAGCGAAAAAAGGGAAAGGTAAGCCCAGCGGCGTAGGAAAACCGATTTTAGGTTTTCCTATTGAGTGCTCTTGGAGATAACGAATCAAATAATGTTTCATACTAATATAACTTCTTTATTATGTATATATTTTTATAAATTCTGTTTAAAATAATTTAGAATAAAATTAAGTAATTATTAATAATTATAAAGAAAAAAAGTGAAAATTATTAATAAATCATATAAAATTAAATTGAAAGGAATTAATTTATTATAAAAAAAATAAACCAAACAAAAAAAGATATTGAACATAAAATTCTCGAATACATATATAATCCCAATAATAATATTATAATTGAAGAAAGTGAATTACCCGATTTTATCTTAACTTTTCCAAATAATTTAAAATTTGGTGTAGAAATAACAGAAAATTATCAAAATGAATCAACTGCACGGATGAATAATATACCAAACTATTTTAATTATATTATTGAAAATAGAAAGTATAAACATAAAGATGATAACAAAAATCTTGAACTTGCTGAAATGGAATTAATAAATGAAAAAAATAAAAAAGTTAGAAATTTTGAGGGAATTATTGTTAAATTACCAAATCTTGAAGAATATAGATCAACTATTATTAATTGTATTAATACTAAGAATCAGAAATATAAACTATATAACAAATCATTAAATCATATTAATTTAATTATATATGACAATATTAAACCTATGATAAAATTAGAAAATAAAGATTTCTATAAATATTATTTTACTAACACTTTGATTGATGCAATAACAAAATCACAATTTAGAGAAATATATCTAATAACACAAATTAAAAATGGAGCGTATTATTATCCATTGAAATTACTTTATTTAATTTCAGAATTATATTTATTGAATGGTTTTATATGGAATAGTAATTTATATAATAATTTAAAAGAACTAAATGATTTAAATATATCAAGTAATTATTTTTACAAAATAGGCGTAGAAGATTTTCTAATAATATTTAAAAAAAATGAGGTAAAAGAATTAATTTATAGTAATTATGGGATTAAAATAACTGAAAATAATGAAATTAGAATAAAAGATTATAATAATAATTATTTTCCAAAAGAAGTAAAGAAATATAATTTAAATGAAAATTTGATATCCGATGATTTTATTATTGAATATAATAACTTTAAAAAAAATAATACATTTGAAACAGAAATAGGAAATAAAATATATACTTAAGTTTTTCTAATAATTTTTCTTCAATTAAATTTTTATATTTATTTGCTAAATAATCAATTCTATTTTTTTGCTATTTATTAATAATGCGAGCCATGGATGGCGAGCATCTTTAACTGTTTTCGCATAGAAACAGGATGTTTCTCCAGCGAAAACGAGGAAATGGATGGGCAAGCTCCAAGGAAAAACCCTAGGTTTTTCCTTACGAGCGTCCTCATATTATGAGTTTTTAATCGTCGTTTATGGACTTCAATTCCCTTTCTTATCAAAAAAAATGTCAAATACCATTTTATGATATTTGACATTTTTTGGAGATGGCGGGAATTGAACCCGCGTCTTGAAATACCCCCAAAGCCTTCTACATGCTTAGTTGGTGAATTTAATCTTTGATATGATACTGACTCACCGACAAATCCATAACATAACGCAAACCCTAAATTTTATCATTAAGTCGGGTTAAATTTAATGACTATCCCTGTTTGTCTGACGGATTACCTTTGTAGTACAGGGAAAACTTCTCCGGGTCCGTCACTGCATTATGCAGCGAGTGCTAAGTTATCGTTAGCAATTATTTGTTTTGCGTGTTTTTAAGTGTATCGCCCACTGCATGCAGGACAAATGAGCCGATATATTCCAATCGAACCCAGTGCATCCCCTTTTTTATTAAATATATCAACAATAAAATAAAAAATCAATAGATATAATGCAATATTACAAAAAAATAAAAAAATTATAATATGTTAAATATAAATTTATTTATTTCGTAACTATGTTATAATGTATTAAAATTATTTAATTAAAAATAAAGTAATTATCTACATACTTGTCGCATACAAGTATAAATATAATAGAAATTTATAATAGTATTAAGAAAAAAGATTACTTGGAGAATTAAAATGCAAAAAACAAATTTTGCAAGGAACATGGCGCTTTTTATATTTTTTTCAGAATTAATATATTTAGCAGCAAGTTTTTTTGTAATTTATCCATTTATGGGTCTTTCTTATAAACTTATAATTAAAGGTATGCTGATACCAATGATAGCGGCTACTTCATGTATAGTTATAGGATCATTATTGGTATATTTTATAATAAAAAAAGTAGATTATATTCATGACTATCAAAAAGGTCAAAAGAGAATATTGATTAATAAATATGAAAAGGGATTAAGGATTTTTTTTATTATTCTTAATTTTTTTGGACTTCCTATTATAATGACAGCTATGGGTTTTTTAACATTAAATGTTGACGGATTAATCAGATGGTCTACTATCAGATTTTTAATTGTGAATGCATTTATGCCGCAGACTATCGGAGTTTTGCAAATAATCTTTATGAATTATAAAATAAAAGATGTTAAGATATCTGCTAATATTACAGAATTATCCATAAAGCATAAAAATTCATTAAAATGGAGTATTTTCTTTTCAATGTTTTCTTTTGGATTTTTTATAATAATTAATTTATTGTTATTTACTGTTACTAGAGAAGAAAAAATTGCCTGTATTTCTAATGTTGCATATTATTTAAATAAAGATATTGAAGCAGAATGCACTAACGGTGAATTTAAAAAATTAATGGATTTGGCTGTAAATTCTATAGATAACAATGTTAAAGATGAAGCATTAAGGATAAAAAATAGCTGGGAATCAAATTATTTTAAAAATAATTTAAAAGATATAATAATATTTTGTACAATAATATTTTTATTTTTTTTAATAGCCTGTTATATTTTAGCTACCAATTTTTCTTCTCATATAACTTCAATTAATAAGAAATTAAAAAATATGGTTAATCTTGAAGGAGATTTAACACAATTAATTGTTAAAACATCCAATGATGATATTGGAGAATTACAAGTGCAGATAAATAATTTTATATTTAATGTTAATAAGTATTTTTACAATATTTATAAAACTGCACTGGATATTATTAATAATACCATAAATGAACAGAAAAATGTTGAGAATTTAATTGTATCAAATAAATCTATATATAATGATTTTACAAAAATCGGTGAAGAGTTGGAAAAACAGGCATCAGTATCGGGCGAAACATCAAATATGACTAAAAAATTTATTGAAATGGTTGACACCAATATTAATAAAATCACGGATCAATCCGCAATGATAGAAGAATTAAATTCAAGTACTGTACAGTTATATAAATCAATAGAATCAATATCAAAAATCACGAATGAAGCATTTGAACTAGGGAAAAAATTAAAAAATACATCACAAGTAAGCTCTGATGGTATTTTAGAAATGAATGATATAATTGCCAATGTATCACAAAACAGTGTTAAGATGTCTGATATCATTACTACTATTTCCAATATTGCAGATCAAACCGATATGCTTGCAATGAATGCTGCCATTGAAGCTGCTCATGCCGGTGAGGCAGGTAAAGGATTTGCCGTTGTTGCCGATGAAGTCAGAAAATTAGCGGAAAATACAACTGATCAAACCAAAGAAATAGAAGTACTGTTAACAAAAATTAGTTCAATAATTAATGATTCGGTAGAAAAATCTAAAAATGTAAAAAAATCAATAGAATTTATGCAGAACGACAGTAATTCTACAATTACAATAATTAATGATATAAATAATTATACTCAAGAGCAATTAGCAGGTACAATTGAAAACATGAAAGCTATACATGAACTTGTTGATATAACAAGTTCAATTATGCAAAATCTGGAAACACAAAAGGAAATGAATAATACTTTATTAAATGTATTAAGAAATATGGATTATTCTACATCAAAAATGAAAGATGTCGGCAATGATCTTGATCAATATTTTAGCAAATTAAATAACAATCTTGACGACTTTCAAGAATTTTGCGGTTCAATAAACGAAAAATTGATGAACTTACATAAGAGTTTAAGTAAAATAAAATTTATTGAATCAGATTAATTAATTATAAATATCAAATAATTCTATATTTTTATTATTTTTTATTGTGAATATTTTTTCTTTTACTATTCTTAGATCATTATTACCAAAAATATCAATAACAGTATTACTCAATTTAGGTTTATTATTTATGTTAATTATTTTTATCTCTAATTTATTTTTATATAATTTATTAAAAATAATATAATCCTGATACTTACCTTTTATTTCAATATTTCTTTTTGTTATTGAAAAACAATTTGATTTTGATTTAAAATTTAAGTAAATTTTTTCTATATGATCAAAATCATCAGTTTTAAAATATAAATAATAAATATAAAATGAAACTTCTTTATCAAAAGATATTTTTTCCTTTTTATTGATCTTTTTTATCCTGTTTATTGATATATCAGAATGCTGATGCTTTTTTAGTATTTCAAAAATATCATTCTCACTATAATCTGTTTTTGTAAAAAATTCCAAAATTTCACATTTTGATTCGATTCCTAATTCTAATGCACTTGAAAATTGAAATTTTGGTCTGGGATTAAATCCTTCAGTAAAAATAATATTTAAATTGGATCTGCTAAATAATTTCTGGAAGTACACAATTAAATTTTTATGGCTGATAAATTTTTGCAATCCTGTCTTATTAAATTCTAAAAAATATCTTATTCTATTATTATCATCATTACTAATATCTTTATAGTAATTTTTTATTATTACTTCTTTATCAATTTTTTTACTAATAATTTGACTTGCAGTATTACTGCAAATGTTGCAATTTTTATCACAAGTAGTAATACATGATTTGGATAACTTACCTTTTTTTGATTTATTTATTTCATTAATATAAAATTCTTTATTTACACCGACATTAATATGATCCCAGACCATTGGGGAATTATAATCTTTATTATGTAAATAATTTAAATTTTCTATATCATATTCTAATAATACTTTATCATAAATCTTATAATCAAATACATCATCCCATGCATCAAATCTTGCGCCGTTTTTATATGCATTAAGAAATACCATACCTATTTTTTCATCACCCCTTGCTATTAATCCTTCAAGATATGACATATATGGATTATGCTTTTTTATTTTAACTCTTGTTTTTTTATAATATCTCGATATAAAATCAAAATGATTTATTGATTCTGCTAATGACATTTGTTTTTCATATTGATATGGAGTATGCGGTTTAGGTACAAAAACAGCTATATTAACATTTATCCATAATCTTTTATTTATTTTTAATATATTATCTATGAAGTTAATAATAGAATCAATTTCATTTTCCTGGTCAGGCAGTCCTATCATAAAATATAATTTTATTAATCTCCAGCCTTTATTCACAGCATATTGAATAATTTTTTCGATTTTTTCTAATTCTATTTTTTTATTTATTGCATATTGACCTTTTGTATTACCTGATTCTATTGCAAATGTAAGACCGCTTTTTCTTACATGACTGATTGATTTTAATAATTCTGGATTAAATGATTCTACCTTTATACTCGGCAGTGAAAACGAAATTTTACGATTTGCATAAATTGTATTAAAGCAATCGGTTAAATCTATAATATTAGAATAATCTCCGCTTGATAAACTTGAAAATGTTACTTCATCTACTCCAAGATTTGTAATACCTTTATCAACTAGTTTAAAAATATCATCTATATTTTTCTCTCTTACAGGTTTATAAATAATACCTGCCTGACAAAATCTGCATTTATTCGGACAGCCTCTCATTATTTCTACAACATGTTTATCCTGTACAATATCAATACTCGGTATTATATAATTATCCAGTCCATTGTCATTAATAAATGAACTGTAAACCTGTCTCTGGATAATTCCTTTACTGTATTCAGGGGAATAAAATCCCGGTAATTTTGATAATTCTTTAATAATATCCTTTTTATTATAATTTTTTATTTTTAATTCATTATATAATGATATAAAATTATATACTTGTTCTTCAAACTCTCCTATATAAAATAAATCAGCAAATGGTTTAAATGGCTCCGGATTTAAAATCCCCGGACCACCGCATAAAACTATAGGATCATTATTTTTTCTTTCATCCCTTAAATATTTTAATTTAGATAAAGTCAATAATTCTAAAAAATTAGTAAATAATAATTCAAATTGAATAGATATCCCGAAAATATCAAACTTATTGATCGGAGTTTTTGATTCGAGAGAATATAAAGGGATATCATTATTCTTCAAATAATCAGAAAAATCAATCCAGGGAGAAAAAACTCTTTCACAAGATGCAAACTCAATACTGTTAATTTTATCATAAATAATTTTTATACCCAAATTAGACATTCCGATTTCATAAATATCCGGATAGGCTATCACAAATTTTACATTGCTGTTTTTAAAATCTTTATTAGGTATACCTAGTTCATTACCAACATATCTGGCCGGTTTTTTAAATTTAATTAAATCTTTTTCTAAATCTTTAAATTTCATTATTAATATCTATATCTGTTAAATCTAATATTCATCATTATACCAATACCAATAAAACATGTAATTAAAAAAGATCCTCCATAAGATAAAAATGGCAGTGGTATACCGGTTATAGGCATTATACCAATGCACATTCCGATATTTTGAAATATATGAAATAAAAACATTGATAAAATACCTACTACAATATATGTTTCATAATAATATCTTGATTTTAAAATAATTTTAAAACCTCTATAAAATATCAAAGAATATAAAAATAATATAATAAGACTGCCGATAAAACCTCTTTCTTCTGCAATAACAGGAAAAATAAAATCTGTTTCCTGCTCAGGTAAAAATTTTTTTTGTGTTTGTTCACCTTTACACCAGCCTCTTCCGAAAATTCCGCCGTTACCGATTGTTGTTTTGGATTGAATAATGTTATATCCCTTTTTTTCCGCATCAAATTCCGGATTTAAAAAGATTAATAACCTATCTTTTTGATATTGACTTAATACATAATAATTAGCAAAATATGATAAAAATAAACCAGCTGTTATTGCAGATATATAAAAAGCAATCCAATAAAATATTTTTTTAAATTTTTCACTAACAGGTATTAAATTAAAATAAGTTGATAAAGAAATTCCTAATATAACAAGAAAACTTATAAACATTATTATTACATAAATTGTTGTTGTAAATAAAGATAATGTATTACTCAGATTATTAAAAAAAAATTCATTTACAGTTGTTATAATAGGTATAACTGTAACTGATATTAAAAATATAATTGTAAAAACTAAATATTTAACAGGAATCCCTGCAAAAAAAGATATTCCTAATAAGATTGGTATATAAACCAGTAAAGTACCTAAATCAGGTTGAATAAATATTAATAAAACGGGAATTACAGCTATAAGTATTCCTTTAAAATATGTCGATATTTTTTCAATATCTTTTTTAGTTTTTTGTGAATAATATTTTGCTAACATCAAAATCACTGCAATCTTCATTAACTCTGAAAATTGAAATGAAAATCCAAATAAGGAAAAGCGTTTTTGACCTTTTATTTCTTCATATAAAAAAAGTGTTAATAATAAGCCTAACATACAAAAAATATAAAAATGTAATGCAAAATCTTTAAAGCTTCTTGTAGGCACAAAAAATAATGATATTAAAATTATAAAACTTACAATAAAAAACACCAGTTGTTTCATAAATTTTGCTTGAATATCCTGCGAAGTATTTAAAACTGATGAATATATAAAAAATAAACCTATTATTGCTAATAATAAAGCAGAAAAAAACATTATATAATCAAAATTAGATATTATTTTAGTGAATTTCATTCTCTTGCCTTTTTACTTTATTATATGTATCTCTTATAGGATATCCTAATCTTTTTGCAGTATCATGAAAATCCGTTTTAAAAAACCATGAGTAAAATACCATACTGGCAATAGGAGCCGCATATTTTAAAAATTCATTATTTTCATATTCAATTAATGCAACAACAACAATTTGTTCTTCAATTGGCATATCAATAGGGCCAAAACCGGCAAACCATGAATGTGTTTGTTTTTTATCACCGGCACCTATTTCTGCTGTTCCTGTTTTACCCGCAACTTTTAATGGATTTGCATAAAATACCCTTGATGCAGTACCGCTTTTTACTACAGCTCTTAAAGCATTATGTATAAATGTAAATACATATTCGCCGTAATCTTTTACATCAATTATTTTTTGATTACTATAAGTATTAATTGTAAAACCGGTTTTAGAATCCCTTATTTCCTTTAATAAATGAGGTCTATATGAATATCCTTTATTACAGATTACAGACATAAAATTTGCAATTTGAATCGGTGTTACTTTTACATCACCCTGCCCTATTACAGTATTTAAAGTATGGCCATCCTGCCAGATTTCACCTTTATTTTTCATCCATTCAGGAGAGGGTATTGTACCTGATTTTTCAAATGGAAGATCAATTCCCAATATATTGTTAAATCCATAAGATAAAGCATATTGATTTATTCTATTAGGACCTACTAATAAACTTGCATTATAAAAATATATATCACAGGAGTTCATTATACCTTCCATTAAATTTTGCCAGCCATGATTTGCTGGATATACCCAGCATTTATAATACTGTCTGCCTATTCTGTAATTTCCACTGCAATAAAATTTTTTATCAATAGGTATAATATTTTCTTTTAAAATTGCCGTAGTAGTTACAAGTTTAAAAATTGATGCCGCAGGATAAACAGATTGAATATTCCTGTTAAGTAATGGTGTATCTTTTGTATCTAATAATATTTCTTTCTTCTTTGTATTATTTTCTTTTGTTTTTAAAATATAAATATTAGGATCATAGTCAGGATAACTGGCCATTGCTAAAACTTCACCTGTACTTGGTCTTAATACAACAATAGTTCCTGCTCTATCGGCCAGAATATCTTCAACAGTTTTTTGTAAATTAAAATTTATAGTTAATATTAATTCATTGCCCGGCTCCGGTTTTATCTCTTTGTTTTCAAGTTCTCTTATAGTACTCATTTTAGCATCAATAAGATAAACTTTTTCACCCGGTTTTCCTCTTAGTATATCTTCATAATATTGTTCGACTCCATTTTTACCGATAAAATCAGTTTGATTATATCCTTCTTTTTCTTTCATCATTAATTCATTAGTATTTATTGGTCCAATATGACCTAATACATGTGATAAAACATCATTATTCGGATAATATCTATATAAAACTTCTTTATAAGTAATACCTGGAAGTTTATCTAAATTTTCTTTAATTTTTGAGAATGTTATTAATGAAATGTTTTCTGCCAATAAAATTTCTTCATTAGTAATAGTAGAAGATTGTAAAATATTCACTAAATCCGAATATTTAATATTTAAAACAGAAGAAATATATAATAACTCATTTTGTAATAGATCATTATTTTTGTAAAGTTCAGTTTTATTTATATATATATTAAATGCTGTAATATTATCAGCTAATATTTCATTATCTGATGATAATATTTTTCCTCTAATCGGTAATAATCTTACTACTTTTTCTCGATTTTTTTTTGATCTCATTTCATAACTTAAATTCTTTAATATCTGTATATTACCTATGATAAATATTAAAATTAATAATGATATAATCGTAATTATAATGAATAATAGTAATCTAAATTGAATATCTTTATCCTGAGCCGGCTTTGTACTGCTTTTTACATCATACATCATGATTATATGATTTCCTTAGTTTAGGATTAAATCTTTTATAAATTAAAAAAACAGGTATCGAAATAATTACAGTATATATTGTTTGAATTATAAAAATATTTTTAAAATAAAAACTTATTTCATCAATATTTAAAAAAAGGAAACCAAGTGATAAAAACAAAAATGATTTTAATAATATTAATAATAATATTGTAATAGTAGCAGTAAATGCATTATCAACATATAAAATCCTAGTTATCGATGTTGAATAACCAATTAAAGTATAGATCAATGCATAAAATCCAATAATCGGAAATTGTGAAACAATTTCAAAAGATAAACCGCATGCAAATCCAAATATCATTCCATATATGGGACCAAAAAAAATTCCATTAAGTACAGTAAATATCAAAATAAAATCAGGTAATACATTATTGATTCTTATAAACTTATTAAAATTAAATAATATTGATGAAATTAAAAAACATATTATTAAAATATTTATTAATATTTTTTTTATCAATTTGATAATCCTTCTATGAATTTTATTATTTCTTTATTTGTATCAATTTTTAAAACTATTACATAATCTATTTTTGATAAATCTATCGATATTTGTACATCAGCTTCATTGAAATTTTCATATTTTTTTGACGGATAAATTTTAACTATTTTTCCAATTTCTATCCCTCCCGGAAATAATAATGAATCCCCCGAAGTATATACAAAATTTAATTCTTCAGCTGAAATATTATAATTTTTAGGTACATATAACAGTTTTACAATACCCGGATTTTTTTTACTCCCCTGAACAATAGTATGAGATCTGTCTTTTGCAATTATAGAACCTACACTAAAACTAGGATTTTGTATTGTTATTACTTTTGAAGCAAATAATGTCGCTTCTACTACTTTACCGACAAGTATTTTTTTGCCGCCAGCATAACCAATAACCGGCATATTATCCTTAATACCATCTTTTGAACCTTTATTAATAATTAAGACATCAAATAAATTTTCCGGATTTCTACCAACTACTTCGCATGCAATAGAATCAATAGATAATTCATTTTCTATTTCATTTTTTAATTCCAATAAATTATTTAAATTAGTAATTTCATTTTTTAATTCATTAAAATCAATTATTATCTGTTTATATTGTTTTAATTCATTCCTTAATCTATTAATTTCCTGTCTTGATTTTTTTAATTCTGAAATTGAATTAAAAGTATTTACAAAAAAACTTCCTGTTGCATGAAAGACATATTGGAAAGGGAATATAATTGATAGACCTATTTTTTTAAAATTTAATACAGCACTGCTGCTTGATGTAAACATAAAAACAAATGAAATAATTATTAAAAAAAACAATATAAGTATTTTTTTATATTTATATAAAAAGCCTTTAACTATTCTCATATATAAAACTCATTTTTTAATATCAGATAAAAATATATAATTATTCTATATATCTAACAAAAAAAATAATAAGGTACAAGATTTTTATTATTTATTAGATAAAAAAATAAGTTAAATACTTATTAAATAACAATAAGCATTTAACTTTATATAAAGTTAATATTTTTTTAGTAAATAATATTTAAAGGAAATATTTTTATAAATTAATATGATTCAAGATTTTTATAATTTTCTAAAAATTTACCGGCACCCAATGCAACACATAACATAGGATTTTCAGCAATTATTACAGGAACTCCTGTTTGTTTGCATATATATTTACTTAAACCGGTTAATAATGCACCGCCGCCGCTTAATACTATACCTCTTTCGACTATATCTGCTGCCAGCTCAGGCGGTGTTTGATCCAGTGTTTTTCTTATTTCATCAACTATTATATTGATCGGTTCCTGTATAGCTTTTCTTACTTCCGTAGAATCCATTTCTAAAACTTTTGGTAAACCTGTTATTGCATCTCTTCCTTTAATTTGTATTTTTTTTATACCTTTTTCAGGATATGCATTACCGATCCTAATTTTTACATCTTCTGCTGTTGATTCTCCAATTACAAGATTATGATTTAATTTAACATATTTTATAATAGCTTCATCAATTTCATCACCGCCTACTCTGATGGCGTTTGATATTACCATTCCGCCTAATGAAATAACAGATATCTCTGTTGTTCCACCGCCTATATCACAAATCATATTTCCTGCCGGTTCATGTATAGGGATATTTGCACCAAGTGCTGCGGCCATTGACTCTTTAATTAAAAATACTTCTTTAGCACCTGCTTGATCAGCAGCTTCTCTTACTGCTCTTTTTTCTACTTCAGTTATACACGCCGGTACTCCAATAACAATCCTGGGCCTTTTTTTAAATAACTTCTTTGGGCTTACCATTTCTATAAAATATTTAATCATTTTTTCAGTTGTTTCAAAATCTGCAATAACGCCATCTTTTAAAGGTCTTATTGCAATAATTTCACCAGGTGTTCTTCCTAACATTCTTTTTGCTTCATGTCCGATAGCAATTACTTTTTTTGTACCTCTTTCTACAGCTACTACTGATGGTTCTGATAATACAATTCCTCTTCCTTTAACATGTACTAATGTATTTGCCGTACCTAAATCTATACCAAAATCATTAGAAAACATTTCAGAAAATTTACCCATATATTTCCTCTCTAAATAAATTAATTAATAAAATAACCTCTTATTTGCCTTAATATGACTTGGATCAATATCTAATGTTTTTCTCCATTCTGATCTTGCTTTTATTATGTTGTTATAGTAATAATATATTTCACCTATATAAAAATGAGCTGATTCATTATTATCATTTATATCAATAACTTTATTAAAGTATAATAAAGCATTATCATAAGATTTATCATTAAAATAGATTAATCCCAACAAATAATAAGATTTTTCTTTTATTTTCGGATCAACCGCCATATTTATTACTTTTTCCAGATATTTAGTTGCATTTTCTGTATCATTTTTTTTATAATAAGTATTAGCAATAGCTAATAAAGTTAAATCAGATTCTTTTAATTCATTAGCTTTACCGAATTGTAATATAGCATTATCATATTCACCTAAATTAGAATATAAAATACCTAAAATATAATAAAGATCATTTCTTTTATTATCCAATTTTAAAGATTCATTTAAATATTTTAAACTTTGATAATAGTATGATTCTCCTAAATAAAAATATAATTTACCTAAACAAAAATAAATATTTTTTAAATTCTTTTTATCAACTCCTATTGCTAATGCTTTTCTTAAATCAAAAAGCGATGAATAAAAGAACTTGTTTTTTTTTGATAAATCCTGTTCATTTTCTCCTAATAAAAAGAAAGAATAACCTCTATATATCAAAAAATTAGAATTAAAAGGCTGACTTTTAAGTTCTATATCCATTTTTTGAATTAATTCTGTATAATTTTTTTCATTAAATAATTTTTTATAAGTAGATTTTATCTCATTATTTTTTGATATTGTTTTTATATTTTTATTAACATAATAAATGATATAAATAATCGATGCTAATAAAATTAATATTATAAAAAATATAATGAGTTTAAATAATATTCTACTTTTTTTTCTTGTATTATATTTAACAAATTCATAACTCATTTATTTAACCATAAATTATCTAATGATTAGAAATCGATAATACAAGTAATAAAGTTAATTGTCAATCAAAATAATATTTATGATATATATAGTTTATGCTGTTTTTTTAATTTAAAAAATTTGTAGTTGCTTAATAAAAAAATTTTAAGTAACTTAATTAATATTAATTATATATTTTATCTTTATTTAATTATTCTTCATTTTTATTAATATATTTTGTATAAATAGAGGATCATCTATAATAAAATCAAATGTTTTATCGGAAAACTTATCAAAAAAAGACAACTTATATGCTACAAGACATAACGGAACATCATTAAACCGATTATCTTTTCTTGAATATATTAAATCTCCTAAGATTGGATATCCCAGATGAGAAAGATGGACTCTTATCTGATGAGTTCTGCCTGTTAATAAAGTAATATCAAGATAGGAATAACCATTCAGGAATGTTACATTATTAATCAATGTTATACTTCTCTTACCTGATTTTTTTAAAACAGCCATTTTTTTTCTTTTTTTAGGATTTCTTCCGATAAAATTATCAATTTTAGTTATACTGTTATTAAAACTTCCTTTAACAATTGCATGATATTTTTTTATTATTTTTCTTGATTTAAATAAATCTGTCAGATAATTATTCGCTTTAATATTTTTTGTAATTAATAATAATCCGGAAGTTTCCTTATCCAATCTATGTACAATCCCTATCCTGCTTTTATCATCATTATCAGATAGAGTTTTTTTCATTCCCAAAAGAGCATTAACAACTGTACCTGTAAAATTACCTTTTGCCGGATGAACAACCATGTTATATGGTTTATTAATAACAATATAATTATTATCTTCATAAATTATATTAATAGGTATGTTTTCCGGTTTAATATTTTGCATTGTATTATCAGAAAAATCAATTTTTATATTTATTACATCATTGATTTTACATTTATATGATAATTTTTGCTGTTTATTATTTACTAATAATGAAATGCAGTTATTTTTTAAAAATGATCTGGTAATGTCATGTATATTTTCAATTATTGCTAAATCTAGTCTTTTATCTACATTATTATCAGATATTACTATATTATATTCTTTGATCATATATATAATGATAAATTAAATTAATATATTTCGATATTTTTTTTAAATTTTGGTTTTAAATTTATAAATAAATCACTTATTACGACAGAAAAAGAAATAATACTGCCTCCCAAATATAAAGGTATAAACTGCTCTCTTCTCAACTGTCCAAAAGTTTCATTATAAATCAGGATATTATAAATTGAAAAAAATAACCACCCGCCAAATGTAACAAAGGTTAATGACCCGAAAAATAAAATTTCAGCCCTTCTAATCGGATTTTCAGTTTTTTTTAATTCTGTATTTTGGATACTATTAGCCAAAGCAAAATTTAAAAAATCAAATTGAGCACATGGTGCATCAGGGGAAAAAATAAATTCTTTAAATCGTATATCTTTGAAAAAAACATTATCAATATAAAATAATATTAATTTATTTTTATATTCTTTTTTGTTTTTACTAGTAATTATTTCATTAGAAAATATTAATAATGAAACAAAAATAAATAATATAAAAAATAATATTTTTTTAATTATCATTTTAATTTTTACCAAATGTTATTCACATATATTATTAAATAATATATTAATATAAATGTTATTACAATATTTATATATAATTTAATTTCTATTGCCGAAGATTAATGATCCGATTCTTAATAAATTACTTCCCTCTTCAATAGCAATCTCATAATCGTTACTCATTCCCATAGAAATAACATTGAAATCATTTTTATTAATTTTATTTTTATTTTTATCAAATAAATTATAAAGCATTCTAAATGAGTTTCTTATTTCTTTATCATTATCTGTAAACGGTCCAACTGTCATTAAGCCTCTTAAATTACAGTACTTATAATTTTTATTATAAATATCTTCTAAAAATTTATTTAAATTATCAGGCTCTATACCATATTTTTGAGATTCAAAAGTAGTATTTATTTCTATTAAATAATCTACTTTTTTATTAAATTCCATACAATACTTTTCCATAAAATCTAAAGTATCAATATTATCTATAGACTGAATCATAGATGAAATTTGTACAGCTTTTTTTGCTTTATTTCTTTGTAAATGTCCAATAATATGTAATTCATATTCTTTATCTTTAATCTTCGGATTATTAAATTTTTCATATGCTTCCAGTACTCTATTTTCGCCATATAAAATCTGACCGGCATTAATTGACTCTAAAATATTATCTGCTGATTGTGTCTTACTTACAGCCATTAAATCGATTTTGTATTTTATATTTAATCTTAATTTAATATTATTAATATTTTCTATAATATGTAATAAATTATCTTTAATCATTCTATCTCCAATTTTTTCTCAAAAAGTGTTAAATTTTCTGCATATTTATCTCTAACAACTACAAGATCTTCAATCCTTACACCTCCTATTCCTAAATAATACAAACCGGGTTCTACCGATACAATAGCATTTTCGGGTAAAATATTACCGTTTGCTGAAATATAAGGCAATTCATGACAATCTAAACCCAATCCATGACCTGTCCCATGAATAAATCCTTGTAAAATACCATTAATAACTCGTGTTTTAAATCCCTGTTTTTTAAAATAATTTTGTATTAAATTATGTATTTTTTTCCCGTCTGCATTTTTTTGAATTAACTCTATTCCTAATTTTTGTGCCTCATAAACAGTATTATATATTTTTTTTAATTCATAAGATGCTTTACCTTTACAAAATGTTCTTGTCATGTCCGTATAATATAAGTTTTTTCTGCTCTTAGGGAATATATCAACAATTATTGATTTATCAGCATATATATATCCGCTCCCATGCTCATGGGGAAAACATCCTTGATCACCGACAGCAACTATAACAGTATCGGAGATTAAATCATTATTTATGAATTGATTCAATATAAAATTTTGTAATGCTTCACTTGTTAATAATTCTCCATTATATTTAAGCATTTTATTATTTGTAATCTTGGACTCAGCTAATATGTTATATACTGATTTCATTATATGAGAATTTTTTCTGCTGTTTTCTTTAATAAATTCTATTTCATTTTGATTCTTACTTACCCTGCTTTCATAAAAAGGTTCTTCTAATGATAATACATCAATATCATTATTTCTTAAATTATCAGCTTCAAATAACGGGAAATTATATGGAACCACTATTTTTTTAATATTATTTTTTATCAACCATTTTAATAAAATATTAGATGGTAGACATTTTTTATTTGCTATGGATAATGCTTTATATTCTTCTGAAAGATTATATATTTTATTTAAACTGCTTTTCTTTTTTGCATTCTCAAATTCTGTAGAAGGAAGCCATCCGATTTTTTTATTTTTATATTCAACAAAGATAAATGGATCTAAACAATAATAATTAGTAATGTAAATTAAAGATGAATTTCTTGCAGGAGAATCAATAATAACTTTTGCAGCATTCATTATAATAAATAAGAATGCCCGAGACCGGACTTGAACCGGTACGGATTATTCATCCGAGGGATTTTAAGTCCCTTGTGTCTACCAAATTCCACCACTCGGGCATAATAATTGTTTTAGGCAACGAGCGGATTCGAACCGCTGATAGAGATTTTGCAGACCTCTGCCTTACCCCTTGGCGACGTTGCCGCTTTCATAATTTCTCTGGAAACTTATCATATAGATATATATTTGTCAATATTATATATTCCATATAATTTAAAAAATATAATAATATTTCTAAAAAATTTCAATGTAAAATTATAGTAAATAAATAAATAATTATTGCCTGATTAAAATAAAGAAGTTATATTCTTAACACTATTATAATAGCGTTTTTTAGGGGGAATCTATGCTCAATCCTTTTCAAAAAGGAAAAATGTTTATTTTACTATTAATGATTTTAATTAATCTGTTCTTTATAAATTCTTTTATAAATTCAGAAAATATATACTTTTCAACAAGAGGCACATTTGCTAATTCCCAATTTTGGGAAAGAGAAAAGGAATCCCATCATACATTAAATTCCAGAAAAGTGTTTACAAACTTTTTTTCAGGTTCATTTGGATTTGGTATGGAAATGGAGATATGGGATTTTGGTATAAAAAGAGGATCAAGGATATTCTGGAAAACAGGTATTGATGTTGTTTTTTCCGGAATAAGCTATGCTGCTGCCTATGAAGATGATGAAGGATATCCTTATACTTCTGAGTTAAATATTAATGGCGGTTGTTTTTATACAGGTATTGCATGGGATATTTTTATTGGAGGCACATTCCCAAAAACAAACCTAATTTGGGGTTTTGGCGCTATTTGGACATTTTTATTTCCCGTTTATTCACCAAATATACCTGTAAGTTCATTCAATGAAAGATGGCATTTTTATGCTACACCAACTTTCTTACTTGGATATGATATATTTATTGCAAACAGAAGATTTAAATTAACGCCACAAATGAGAGTTGGTTTTACATGTAATCCATTAATACCTCATGATGTCGTTGACATGGAGGGACCAGATAATAAGTATTTTCCAGCGGAAATGTACAGTGGATTATATGTTGATTTTTCCATTTCATTTAGCTTTTATTCTATTGAATGGAAAAAAATGAATTAATAATATATAATTTTTAAAATGAAAAAAAAATTAATATTTTTAGAAATATTAATTATTCTAATATTTATTATAATATTACTATCATCAATTTTATTTTTAAATATTATTGCTTATAGATATTTTCTTGCAAAAAAAGACGCATTTTTAAATGAAATTACAGAAATAACAGGATTTAAAATAGAATTTAAAAAGATCTCGCCTTATATAATCGGAAAAATAAAGATTTATGAAGTAATTTTATATAATCCAAATGGTACAATATTAAAACTCGGTAATATTGAAATATCTTATTCTTTACTGTCAATATTCTCAAAAAACAAAAATCCTATTAAATTTATTAAAAAAATTAAATTAAAAAAAGTCGATATAGAATTAAACAAGCAAAATGATTTTGATGAAATAATTTCATTAATTAAAAGAATAAAAAGTAAAATGAAATTTAAATCATTTAATGTTAATAATTTAACAATTGAAATACCTTATGGAAAAATTAATATAATTGATAATAACAAGAATTATATTATAGAATCAAATAAATTAAAAATTTTATTTAAAAATAATATAAAAATAAATACATATTTAAATATTTATGTTAAAAAGAATAATTTTAATAAATTCAAATCAAATATCAAATTAGACGGATTCATTGAGAAAAGAAATCAACAATTTAACACAATATTTTCTCTTGATTTAATAAAAACATATTTTGGTGAAAGTCAATTAAAAACTCAAAGATTTGTTTTTAAAAGTAATGGTCCTAATTTTAAATTTAACAGAATACCAGACTCTTCACCAATTATTTTCAATATAAGTAAAAATAATGAAAAAATCAGCTCTATAATTGACATAAATTCATTAAATATGAAAGAATTATTTACTGCTAATATTGAAAATAAAATTATTCCGGATAAAGCTACTATTAAATCTGATTTTAATTATAATTTAAAAACCAAGGATAAAACCGGAAGTATAATTTTTAACATATATTATAATAAACTATTTTTATTGGAAAATTTTGGAACTGATATTGATTTATTATTTAATAAAGATGAAATTAAAATAAACAAATTTATTATTTTTAATCATAATAATAAAAACAATATTTCTATAGACGGAGCTTACCCTTTAAATAATAAAGATTATAAGATAACAGTTAATTTTAATAATTTTAAATTACCAAAAACAATAATCAATACTAAATTATTTATTACTAAAAAAAATAATTATATTAATTTTTTTAGTAATAATATTTTTATAAACAATCAAAATTTTGATAATTTTAATATACAAATTTTTAAAAATAAAAAAAATAAAAATGAATATAATATCAATACTATTAAAAAAATTAATGGATATGAAATTAATGGTTCTATAAAAAAAGAAAAAAATGATTATTTAATATCATTAAATCATGATTTTAATTATTTTTCTATCGGCAAAATAATTAATGCTTATAATAGTAAAAAAAGAGTTTTATTCTTAAATGGTACTCTTAACACTTCTTTTTCAAAAAATAATTTTGAAATTAAAGAATCTGTTTTTAACCTTATAAACAATTTTGAAACAATTTCAACTTTTAAAATTAAATTAATAAATAAACTTTTTGTATTATCCAATTTAAAAATAAAACTTCAAAATAATGATTTTGATATAAATGGCTGGTTTAACTTTAAAAAAAGTCCTTTGTTTTCTTATATGAATATTAAAAATGATAAATTAGATTTAAATTTTTATACTAAAATATCAAATAAAACAATTGATTTTAATTTTAATAATGATTTAAATATAAATTATAATAAAAATGATAATAAAATTACTTTTGTTGCAAATGATTTTAAAATACCGATAAAAAATAATAATACAAAAATTAATTTTAATTTTGCATATAATCTGAAAACTAAAAGGATTGATGATAATAAAATAACAATTAAAAATTGTGAATTTTTTAAAAATCAAACAGGCGTCATAACAACAAAATTATCTCTTAAAAACAATCAGCTGTCTTTAAAAAATTTTAAATATGAAGATAATTTAAATTTGATAACGGGTCAAACAATAAATTTCATAGATATAAAAAATAAAATTATAGAAGGAAAAGGATTTTTTAAAGACGATAAAAAAGATGAATCTTATTCTTTTGATTATAATATAGGTAAAGATATAGAAGCAAAAATATTTATTACTCATTTTAATTTAAATAAAATAATAAAAAATAATAAAATTAATGGCTTTTTAAATGTCAGAGCAAATATTACAGGAAAAATAACAAATCCTAAAATTGATTTAGAGTTTGATATATCAAAAGCAAATTTCGGAAGAAATAAATTTAACTTATTTTGTTATTTAAATAAAAGAGATAATAAAATAAATTTAAAAAGTATTAATATCTCATTAGGAAAAAATAGGATTTCCGTAAATGATGCTCAGATATCTTTACAAGATTTTGGAAAAAAAGATGTTTATATTAATGGATCAATTTATCTTGAAGGTTTGCAAAAAAAATTAAAAGCAAATTTTTTATTAATTGGAAATTATGTATCATTAAAAAATCCTGAATTACCATTTGATTTTAATTTTGAATTATATAATACAACAATCGCATATTTACAGGGATATGAATATATTAATGTTGAAAAATTTGATCCAATTCAATTTAATATTAACAGAAATGATGAAATAATAACTATAAATAATTATGGAGATAAATTTGTATTTATTAAAAAAGAAGATAAATCTTTACAAATTAATTTATTTAAGGATAAAAATCTATTTTTTGACTCTGTTTTTCAAATAAAAAACAAAAAAATCGATGGAAATTTAAAATTTTATAAATTTCCTGTAAATATTATACAAAAATTATTAATTCCATTTATAAGTATAGATAATGGTTTATTAGATGGCAACATAAATATTACCGGTAATATTACTGATCCAAAATTGAATGGAAAATTAAATCTTTATTATGGAGCAGTTACATTGCCGGATTATTTAAAAGGTCCGATAGAAAATATATCCGGTATAATAATAGCGGATAATGATAAAATTTTGGTAAGAAATGTTAATGGTGAGTCAAAAAAAGGGCTTGCTCACGGATATGGAGAAATTTTACTTAATGGATGGAAATTGGATCGTTATTATTTTCAGGTTAATTCAGACAGTGTACCTGCAAAAATAGAGAAAGGACCAATAATAGGAACAGGTGTCGGATATGTTGATAAATTTATTTTTGAGGGAAAACCAAGAAGCTTTAATTTTATCGGTGATATTGTTTTAGAAACAGCAGATATAGATTTATCAAGCAGATTAGGCATGAATCAAAAAATAAGATTAAGAAAAATGCCTATAAATGTTTATGTTAAATTTACTGCCGGTAATAAAGTAAAAGTTAACTATCCGATTATAAACGGAATAGTAACTCCGGGAGATATATTTATTTTAAAATTTATTGGTGACGAACCAAATATATATTTTGGCGGGAATATTAGTTTGAAAAAAGGTGAAGTTAATTATTTAAATAAAAAATTTAAAATAGAACATGCTAATTTTAAATTTAATGAGGATGAAATTAAAATTAATCCAATTGTAGACTTAAAGGCATTTATCAGGACTAAAGATTCCAGGAAAGAACCTGTTGTTATATATTTAAATATGAGAAACAGATTAATACCATTTGATACAGTATTTTCTTCATTTCCATATAAAACACAGGAAGAGATAAGTGGCATTTTAGGACTTTCTTACTCTCCTGAAGAAAATGAATTTGCATATTATGATAATTCTTACTCTGAATATACATATTCTCCTAATTATGCAAATATTGAAACCATTAAAAATACTTTTAATTATTTTGGTACATTTTTAGTTTCACCGATTGAAAGCAAAATAAGACAGATTACACAATTAGATACTTTCGTTTTTGAAACGGATTTTTTTGGTAATATTTTAAAAGCCGATGCAGGGTATAATACACTGGATTTATTAGATAACTCTTCTTTAACAATAGGAAAATATATATTTGATGAATTATATTTTGAATCAATGATGAGTTTTCATAAAAAAGAAAATTATTCTGATAAGATTTTTTTACCATTAAGAGATCAAAATTATGGATTTAATTTGCAATTTATGTTACAACTAGAACTTCCATATGTATATATTGGATATTCTTTTATTCCAAATGATTATAGTAATCTATTAAATGCAGATCATGAGATCTCAATTGAGTTTAATTATAAATTTTAATTTTAGGAAGGATTTATGAAAAAGATATTGTTTTTCATTATTATTTCAATTCTGTTAATTCAAGCTACTTTAAATATTTTGCCTCAGGAAAATAATTATTCGGGTAAGGTAATAAATAAAATAATATTTAAAGGTTTAAAAAGAGCAAGAGTAAAGGATTTGATAGATGTATTACAATCAGAAGAAGGTAAATTATTTGATTTGGATCTTGTAAATAGAGATTATCAAAGTTTATTTGGTTTAGGTTATTTTGAAGATATTGTCATAAGTACTGAAAAAGCTTATGATGAAAATACCAATGAAGAAAAACCAAATATGATTAATTTGGTTTTTGAATTTGTAGAAAAACCTAGTATAAGAAAAATTATTTTCAGAGGAAATAAAGCACTTGGTTTTGCTAAATTAATGGATGCAATATCTATTAAAAGAGGATCATTTATTGATCTTGCAATGATAAACTCTGATATTAGTGCAATGCTGGAAAAATATAATGATAAAGGCTTTAATTATACTGATATTGAATATGAAATCTATGAAGATGAAAATTTAAAAATTAGAAATAAAGTTGATATAATTTTTAAAATAAATGAAGGAATAGAATCTTACGTCTCTGACATAATTATAAATGGCAACAATTCTGTATCTGACTTTACTATAAAAAATAAAATGAAGACTAAAGAAAGAAAATTTTTAGGATTACAAAAAGGCGTTTTTAAAGAAAGTCAATTTTATCAGGATATAGAAGAAATAAAAAAATATTATAAAGATATAGGTTATTATTTAGTTGAAGTATTAGAACCGGAAATTGTTAGATATGAGATTGAAGAAAATGGAATTAAAAAAGAAATAATCAGAATAAACATTAATATAATTGAAGGTGATCAATTTATTTTTGGCGGTATGATACTTAAAGGTAATAAAATAATATCAACAGATGATTTATTATTCGGATCAAAATTAAGACAAGGTAATGTATTTAGTTATTCCAGATACCAAGAAACATTATTTTCAATGCAAATGAGGTATAATGAAAGAGGATATGTTGAAACTATTATAAATGATAGACAGGATATTGATTATGAAAATAAAATTATTACTGTATTTGTAGAAATAATTGAATCAAAAAGAAGTTATATAGAAGCAGTCTATTTTAAAGGTAATGAAAAAACAAGAGATTATGTATTAAGACGTACAATTGTAACGGAAGCCGGTGAAATTTTTAATGCAAATAAACTTACCGGTTCAATGATAAATTTATATAATCTTGGATTTTTTTCAAGTGTTGACTATGACATTCAAGCCGGGAGTGCTCCAGGATTATTAGTAATAACATATGTTGTTGAAGAACAAAAAACCGCGGAAGTTAGATTTGGTATATCTATACCAGCAAATGAATGGCCTCCGGAGTTAACACTATTTGGAGAAATAAAAGAACAAAATCTCTTTGGTAGAGAGCTTGTAATAAGCGGTAAATTGGAAACATCATTATATAGGCAAGGTTTTAATTTTAGTATAGATGATCCATGGTTTTTCAATTTTCCATGGAGTATAGGTGCATCTGTTAAACTTTATCATTATTGGGATAGATTAGTTTTAAGAGAAATTGAAGAAGATGATTATAAAGATTTTGATGAAAAAAATGAGGATGAGATAAGAGAAGAATATAATGAAAAATATCAAAATAATGAACAACAAAATCCAAATTATATTGGATATCAAAATAATAGCTTTTTTGATATGGGATTAAATTATTTAAACTGGTCATTTGAAGCAAGAACAGGTTATAGATTTTTTAAATATTTCGGAATTGGTGGTAATTTTTCAGTAGAACCAATGTATTCATGGATGATGCCTCAGGTAGGCTGTCCGGATGATCTTAATAATGAATTACAAAGAGATATTTTAGTTTATAATTATGGCTGGACAGTAAAAAATATTATTTCTTCTACATTCTCAATAACAACAACACAAAGAAGAGTTAATCCATTTCAGGGTATTAAATATAGTTTTACAGCAGGTTATATATTCGGACATTTTGATGCTTTTAAATTAAGTTCAAAATTTACAGCTTATATTAAGGTTTTAGATTTGGATTTCGGTAACTGGCCATTTCAAAATGTACTGGTATTTAATGCAGGAGCCTCTTTAATATTCCCTGGATTTAGGAATTTTAATACAGATCCTTCTAATATTGTATTTGGAAAGCAAAGATATGGTATGGGGCCTATATTGTATGATTCTGATCTGTTAACTGTAGATGGATTTTTTGCTGGTAGAGGATGGGGAGGAACTCTTGGTTCTTACAGTACAGCAGGAACCTTAAGTATGAGGACAGGGTATGTTAAATTGGATTTTTCATTAGAATACAGATTTCCTATTGTTGATAAGATTGTCTGGTTTGCTGCCTTCATTGATATGATAAATTTAATAGAAGGACCATATAGATATACTGATGCAGGTCATAGAGATGATTCTGTGTCATGGGCATGGTGGAAAGATAATGGACCTGGTTATCAGCCAATGGGAATAGATAATTGGTATGGTTCTATCGGTGCTGGTTTAGAATTCACATTTCCTCAATTACCTTTAAGTTTTTTTGTAGTTAAAAGATTTAAAATTAATTATTTTACAGGTATAGAATGGATACAAGATGATTCGTATTCTAAAACCGGATATCTTGATTTTGTATTATCAATTGTTGGCTATTATTTCTAAGATATATTATATTCAGGGAGTTTTATATGAAAAAATTTTTATTTGTTTTATTAATTATTACTTTTTTATCAATCAATATTTTTGCTGATATTAATATATATAAAATCGGTGTAATTAATTTAGAAGAAGTTATTACTACGATATTTTCCGGTAAATCAGGAGTAATAAAGGAAATACAAAAAGAAAAAGAGGATTTTAAAATTAAATTGGAAAGAATGAAAGATGAAATTATGAAATATGAAGCTTTAAAATTAAAGGAAAGTGATTCCGAAAAAAAATTAGCTTATCAAAAAAAAATTGATGATTTAAAAAAACAGTATAATGATTATTACAAAGTTAAAAAATATGAAATTGAAAAAAAAATTCAAAATATACAAGGACCATTAATGAATGAAATACGAAAAGCAGTTACAAAAGTTGCTGAACGTGAAGGATATTCTATAATTTTAGATATCAATTCCGATGATATTTATTATTATTCTATTGACATAGAAATAACACAAAAAGTAATAGAATATTTTAATAAACAATATGGAGAAGATGAATAATTTTAATAAATTATCTTAAAGATACCCAGCATTTTAATATAAGTGCTGGGTTTTTTAATTTAATTACTAAAATTTTTTATTCAATACCATTCACATTTTTATTTTCAACATCTATTAAATAATCTGAAATCTTATTTAATAATGTTTTTCTTGTTATACCTAATAACTCACTAGCTTTTGACTTATTACCATTTGTTAATTTTAAAGTTGCTATTATAGCATTTTTTTCTATATCAAGTATTTTTGATGGTAAATTAATTTTTAATACATTATCTGTATTTTCATTATTCACAATATATGGAGGTAAATCATCTAAATCAATTATTTCATTTTTTGATAATAATACAGCAGATTCCAATACATTTCTCAATTCTCTTACGTTTCCAGGCCAATTATAATTTATTAAATTTGATTTTGCTTTTGATGTAATTTCTTTGATTATTCTGTTATTTTCTTTTGATATTTCAGAAATAAAATTTGATATAAATAAAGGAATATCTTCTTTCCTATCACGTAATGGCGGAATATTTATTTGAATAACATTTAATCTATAATATAAATCCTCTCTAAATTTACCTTTTTCTACTTCTTTTTTTAAATCAAGATTAGTTGCAGAAATTATTCTTACATCTACTTCTAATGTTTCTTCCCCGCCTACCCTTTCAAATTGTTTTTCTTGTAAAATTCTTAAAAGTTTAATTTGTATATTTTGTGATATTTCTCCAATTTCATCCAAAAAAATAGTTCCTTTATCAGCTAATTCAAATCTTCCTTTTTTATGCCTAATAGCTCCTGTAAAAGCTCCTTTTTCATGACCAAATAATTCACTTTCTAAAAGCGATTCTGATAATGCAGCACAATGTACTTTAATAAATGGTTTATCTTTTCTATCTGACATTTCATATATCATATTTGCAATAACTTCTTTACCAACACCATTTTCACCCTGGATTAATATTGTTGCTTTTGTATTAGAAATCTGTTTTATTTTTTCAAAAATTGCATTCATTTTTTCAGATTTACCAATAATTTTTCCGGCTTCAGTTTTTTTTATTTTTTCCTGTAAACTTCTATTTTCAATTATTAGTTGTCTTCTTGATATAGCACGATTTACAATTAAAGATAACTTTTCTAAATTAAGAGGTTTAGTTAAAAAATCATAAGCGCCATCATGCATTAATTTTACAGCTTTTTCTATTGTACCGTGACCTGTCAAAATTATTACAGGTATATTAAAATAATTATTCATTATTTCTTTCATTAAAGATTCGCCGTCCATATTAGGCATTTTTAAATCAGTTATAACTAAATCAATATCATTTGATTCTAAAATATTTAGAGCAATTATCCCATCTTCTGCAAGATAAATATTATGCCCATATTTTGATAATGAAATTCTTAAACCCTCTCTGATATTTTTTTCATCATCAACAATCAATATATTTGCTTTTATCTCCAATTTATTCTCCTGAATATTCAATTTGTCCTTTTTCAATATATGATAATGGTAATTTTATTGTGAATACAGTATAACCATTTTTAGTATTAAAGCTGATTTCACCCCGATGTTCTTTAATAATTTTATATACAATTGTTAAACCGAGTCCTGTACCAAAATTCTTTGTAGTAAAATACGGATCAAATATTTTATGTTGTATATCTTCCGGAATACCTCCTCCGTCATCTTTTATATTTAATATAACATAATTATGTTCCTGAAAAGCTTCAATTTCAATATTTCCATTTTCTTTAATAGCAGCAATTGCATTTTTAATTAAATTAAGAAGAGCCTGCTTAAAATATTTTTCATCAAGCCAAACACTTGGTAAATCAGTATATTTTTTATGTATTTTTATATTTTTAGAATCCAATTCGGGCTTAATGAAATTAATAAAATCATCTAAGAATATTTTTAAATTTTGTAATATTAATTCTGCTTTTAAAGGACGTACTGTAAACAAATAATCCAAAACTATATTATTTAATCTGTTAATTTCTTCTTTTATTACTTTAACTGAAAATAAATAATCATCAGAAAAATCATATTTTTTATTTTTTAATTCATCTTCAATTAATTGAATATGAATCCCTATAGCTCCAAGAGGATTTTTAATTTCATGAGCAATACCGGCGGAAATAGTTGTTAATGCGGCTAAACTTTCTGCTTGTCTTAATCTACTTTTATTTTCTATTTCTTTTGTAATATCATTCATTAAAATAATATTTCCTATTATTTTTCCTGATTGTACAAGAGGATGTATTGATAATGAAACATATTTAATATTATTGTTTAAAAAAATTTCATAATCATTAAGTTTTTCCTCTTTTTTAATTGTAGCTAAAATAATATTTAAAAGGATTTCATTATTTTCTAATAATTCATTTATTGATTTACCGATTGGATTTTTAATATTAATATTTAACATAATTACTGCTATTTTATTAAAAAAAGATAATCTTAAATTATTATCCAATACTAATACTGCTTCTTTCATTGAATTAAAAATTGTTTTATAATTATCATTCTCTTCGATAAGTTGATAAATTATTTTTTTTATTGTTTCTATGTCAAGTTTATCAATTTTTTTTTGAAATGTATTAAAAAAATTAGATTTGATCATATTGTGCCATCGCTTTTAAAGGATAAAAAATTCCTTCCAATAATAATATAGGATTTAAGCTATAAATATCAAGCTTATTAATATTTTCTGTAATCATAGTATTTAAAAATTTCAAATGAATAGTATTAACCGTCTTTAACATTATTAAATCCGATTCTTCATTTAATCCTATTTCTCTTCTTGATAATTCTTTTTCTAAAAACCTGCTTAATTCAATCAATATAGTTTTAACGATTTTTTTTTCATTATATGCATTGATAAAACTAATTAATTCAAAAAATGGTGCTTCTTTTAAAAAAACCAGGTTTAGTAATTTTATAATTATTGGAAAAATATTATCTAAAGATAATTCATCATTTCTAAATAAATAATGAGAAAGACTTTTAAAATCACCGGAATCATTAAATTCATTTTTAATTATTATATTTATATCATTTTGATTTAATTTTTTAAAATAATAAGTTCTGCATCTTGATAATATAGTTTTTACAATATTATTTAAATTTTCTGCAATTAATATGAAGTAAAGATTCTTTGATGGTTCTTCCAGTCTTTTTAATAGAATATTTTGTGAGCTTTTTTCTAATAAATCTACATGATCCACAATAACAACTCTATTTATATCCGGCTGTGATATATAAGTCCATTCAAGCATTGATCTTATAGAATTAACAGGTATGTTCATTTTTTTATATAAATTTTGAAGTTTAAGAATAGCATCATATGCTTTTTTAAAATTATTTAAATTATAATCTGTATTATTAACAATATTAAAAATATTCTCAGCTATTTTATTTATTTCATTCTTTTCATTTTCATTGAATGCATCTTTTATTAAAAAATCTTGTAAAGGCAGAAATGTTATTTTAAGTAAATTAATTATTTTTTCAATATAAATTGAATCATTATTTTTACCATAACTTAATATTAAATTATTTAATATTAATGAATTATCTCTCCTACTTAATAAAACTAATCCTTCAAAATTAAAATCATTTATTCGTTTGCAATTATTACATTTACAATCAATTTTTTTATTATCAAGACAATTAATTATTCTTGTAAATTCAATACTTGCTGTGAGTCTTCCGGAAAATTTATTCCCTAAAAAGATCATAGCATTCGATAATGAATTGTTATTAATATCATTTATTAATAATTTTTTTATATTATTATGCCCTATCAAATTATCAAACATACTAAAATTATTAACAAAAAAAAGATAGAAAATCTATAAAAAATAAAAAAAATTATATAATAATTATCTTGACAATATTTATATCTTGATATAACGTTAACTGTAATCATGTTATTAAAAAATTTTATCTTAATTAATGATGAAAAAATATTACTAGATATATGTGGAATTAATGATAAAAACCTAAGAAAATTAGAACAATTATCAGAGTGCAAGATAAATGCTTGTAATAATGAAATATATATCGAAGGTAAAAATCATAAAATAGTTGAAAAAACAATACAAATCTTAGAATCTATACTCAATAATAATGGAAATATCTATACTAATATGATTGAAATTCTCTATAATGAAATAAAAAATAATTTAGATATTAATTTTTCAGAACTATTAAGCAATAACATTGAAATTAAAAAAGTTAAAAAAGTTTTTAATCCCAGATCTGTAAATCAAGGATTATATCTAAAATTGTTAAATGAAAGAGATATAATTTTTTCTTATGGTCCTGCCGGAACAGGAAAAACATTTTTGGCTATAGCATATGCTATAAGTCAATTATTTGAAAAAAAATATAAAAAAGTTATTTTAAGCAGGCCTGTTGTGGAAGCCGGAGAAAATCTTGGATTTTTACCGGGAGACTATATTCAAAAAATAAATCCTTATCTGGTTCCGCTTTATGATGCAATTAATTATATTGTAACACCTGAAATTTATTTAAAGCTGCAAGAACAAAATTTAATAGAAATAGCACCTTTAGCATATATGAGAGGCAGGACTTTTACTAATTCTATTGTAATATTAGATGAAGCTCAAAATACTACCTTTAATCAAATGAAATTATTTTTAACAAGACCTGATGGAAACTCAAAATTAATAATTACAGGTGATATTACACAAATTGATTTGCCAAAAAAAGAAAGAAGTGGTATGTTTAGTGCAATAAAAATATTATTATCATTAAATGAGATAGGTTTTATGGAATTTACAGAGAATGATGTTGTTAGACATCCATTAGTAAAAAAAATAATAAATGCATACAATAATTATGAAAAATCCTAATTTATTTAGAAATATTTTCTATTATATTTTTGATAAAAAAAATCAATTTTTTGTTAAATTAATTAATTTCATATTATTATTTTTTATAATATTTATTCTTCTTTTTTTAAAAAAATCTTATACCGGATTAAATTATAGAATAGATGATATACCAAAAAAAGATATTATTGCTAAAGAAGATTTTTATTATGTAGATAAAGAATGGTCTACAATAAGAAAAAATCAAATTATTGACTCTACACCGCCAATATATGTTTATAATAATGAAATTGTAAAAAATAAAGAAGAACAGCTTAAAAATTATTTGCAAATATTATTAAAATCAAATAACTTTGACAGTTTACAGGAAATAGAAAATAATGTTAATCTTAATTTATCTAATGAAGAATATATTAATTTTAAAAAAATTAGAAATAAAAAATTATATATAGATTTAATAATAAGCTTATTTAATAATATATATAAAAATTCCGGTATTGTTAATATTGAAGATGAACGTTATTCTAAATTGGAATCATCTGGAATAAAAATAAAAAAAGATGAAGAAGAGATATTATATTCAATTGAAAGTGTTGATACTTATGATACTGTTATATCAGATTTATTAAATGATATTGATTTATATTTTTCTAATTATGATAATAATCAAAAAAAGATAGCTTTCAAAATATTAAAAAAATTTTTAAAACCTAATGTTTTTTATGATAAAGATCTAAGTGAAATTAGATTAAATAATAGACTTGAAGCCGAACCAATTAAACAAAAACGTATAGAAAGCGGTACTGTTTTAGCCAGTAGAGATAAAAAAATCGATAAAAAAGAAATGGAATTAATAAAGGCATATGATGAACATCTTAAAAATAAAAATAAGCAATTCAGCTTAAAATTTATTGCTTCATCTTCAATGCTTTTAATATTTATTATTAGTTTGATGTACTATTTTATCAATAGATTCTTAAAAGAATCTTCAAATGATTTTAAAAATTATATTTTTTTATCTCTTTTTTTATTTTTAATAGCATTTTATTTATTCATATTAATTATTCTGGATGTAGTAGATGAAAATAATATATATTTAGGCATATATTTACCAATATCTGCAATATCACTTGCTTTTTTATTTTTATATTCAAGACTTTTTTCTGTTTTTTTTACAACAATATCAGCAATACTATTTTATTATATATCCGGTTTTAATACTTTTTCTTTTATTTTTGTATTTTCATCAGGTACTTTAAGTCTTTTTTTTATAAATAAAATTACGAAAAGGATTAATTTATTAAAAGCCGGAATTTACATTTCGGTAATTAATATATTCTTATCAATATTTATTTTTTTAAACAGCAGTTCAATATATTATGAAGATTTATTAAAAATTATTTTATCAGCTATAATTAATGGTGTTTTATCAAGTTTATTGGCAATAGGAATTATTTTTTTAGGTGAGAATATATTAAACACTCCAACGGTTTTTAGACTGCAGGAATTAGCTCATTTTTCATCTCCATTATTAAAATCATTATTTAACTCTGCCATTGGTACATACAATCATTCTATAATAGTCGGTAATTTAGCAGAAGCTGCTGCACTGGAAATTGGAGCAAATGATCTATTAGCAAAAGTCGGCGGTTATTATCATGATATAGGAAAACTTGACAATCCAGAATACTTTATAGAAAATCAGGGAGATTTTAATAAACATGATACCTTAAAACCTTCAATAAGTACTTCAATCATAAAGGCTCATGTGAAAAATGGCATTATTAAAGCAAAAAAAGCAAGATTGCCAAAAAAAGTTATTGATATTATAGAACAGCATCATGGAAATACATTAATCAGATATTTTTATGAAGAAGCTATTAAAACTTCATCACCGGATAAGGAAGAAATATTAAAAATAGATTATCATTATCAAAACAAAAATCCGGAATTTCCGGAATCTGCTATTGTTTTATTAGCTGATCAGGTTGAAGCTGCAACAAGATCATTAAAAAAATATACAATGACTACTATTGAAAAAATAATTGAAAAATTAGTTGATGATAATTTTCAAAATGGTATTTTAGATGACTCAGGATTAACTTTAAAGGATATTACAAAAATTAAAAAAATATTTTCAAAATTAATTGTCGGTATGTATCATCCAAGAATAGAATATCCAACATCAGATTTAAATACTGAAAAAGACAAAAATAATAATAAAAAGGTCTTACATAAATAGGATATGAATATATCAAAAAATACTATTGTTTATGAGGATAAAAAATATGAAAAAATAATATCAAAAAAAGAGACAAAAGATTGGATTAAAAAAGTTTTAAAAAAATTAAATTATAATAATTCTACATTATCACTTACATATATATCAAAAGAAAAAATAGAATTATTAAATAAAGAATATTTTAATAAAAATTATCCTACAGATGTTTTATCATTTTCACAAATCGAAGGTGAAAAAATAGATTTTATAGGCTCTAATTTTTTAGGTGATATTGTTATTTGTATAGAAATAGCAAATGAATATTCTAAAAATAAAAATCATTCTTTATTGAATGAAATTAAATTTTTAATTTTACATGGTATACTTCATTTATTAGGAAATGATCATAATGATGAAGATATAAATGATAAAATGATAAAATTACAGAATAAGATTTTTTATGATTTAACAGGAGTTATAATTGAATAAAAAAAATATATTTTCTAAACTATTTTCTAAAAATACTGAAGATGATGACCCGCCTTTATCGCAATATATAAAAAATTTTGAGAAAACAATAACAGATTATGATAAAAAAATGATACTAAATATTATCCAGATGAGTAATATTTCGGTAAAAGAAGTTTTAGTACCAAGAATCGATGTTGTAAGTATTAATAGCCAAAGTGATATTAAAGAGATTATTGATATTGTATCAGAAAATGGACATTCAAGATTACCTGTATATGATGATAACATTGATAATATAATCGGTATACTGCATTCAAAAGATTTATTAAAATATTTTACAAAAGAAAATAATTTCGACATAAAAAAAATATTAAGACCTTGCTTATTTATACCGGAATCAAAAATGATTAATGATTTGTTAATTGAATTTCGTGAGAAAAAAATACATTTAGCAATTGTTGTTGATGAATATGGAGGTATGTCAGGTATTGTTTGTCTGGAGGATATTATAGAAAAAATAGTAGGTGAAATACAGGATGAATTTGATAATGAAGTAGATGATATATTAAAAGTTGGAGAAAATTCTTACTTAATTAATCCAAGAATTTACTTAAAAGATTTAAATGAAAGATTAGAAACCAATTTTCAAGAAGAAGAAATAGATACTTTAGGCGGATTAATATTCATGTTATTTGGTAAAATACCTGCAAAAAATGACAATATGGAATATAAAGGTTACTTATTTACTGTTGAAGGAATATCTGGTAGAATGATAAAATCTATCAGAATGGATAAATTAAATTAAAAAGTAAAATCTTCACCAAGATATAATTTCCTTACTTTTTCATCATTAACAAGTTCGCTTGATGTACCGGCTTTAAATATATCACCCAGGTTAATTATATATGCCCTATCTGTAATTTCCAAAGTTTCTCTTACATTATGATCTGTTATTAAAACCCCAATACCTTTAGTTTTTAATTTTGATACTATATCCTGTATATCACTTACCGCAATTGGATCTATACCTGCAAAAGGTTCATCCATCAGTAAAAATTTCGGATTAATTACTAATGCTCTTGCAATTTCTGTTCTTCTTCTCTCACCACCTGAAAGTGAATAAGCTTTTTGCTTTGTTAAATAACCGATACCTAAATCTGTTATTACTTCTTCTTTTCTTATTTTTTTTTCTGCTTTAGGTATGTCTAATATTTCTAAAACGGCTTCAATATTTTCTTCAACAGTCAATTTTCTAAAAATACTTGCTTCTTGAGATAAATAACTTATTCCTATTTGTGCTCTTTTGTACATCGGTAATTTTGTAATATTGTGAAGATCCATGAATATACTGCCATATGTAGGTTTAATAAAACCAACTATCATATAAAATATTGTTGTCTTACCGGCGCCATTAGGTCCTAATAATCCTACTATTTCACCTTGCTGCATACTAAATGAAGCATTTTTAACAGCAGTCTTACTGCCGAAATATTTAGTTAAATTTTTTACTTCTAAAATTGAAAATCTTTTTAGTGCAGCTAATTCCTCTACAGGAGGTAATTCCTCAATTATACCTACTCTATTAGGAATATTATTTTCATTTACTTCTTCCAGCTCATTTACTTCTTCCAATTCTTCAACCTCATCAGCTGCTGATAATTCTTCATTATTATTTTCAATAATATCAGCCTCTTCAATGGGTAATTCACTAACAGGAGGAATTATACCGGTTTCAATATCATTATTATCTTTATTATTCTTCTTCTTTTTTTTCTTCATTTTTTTCTTCTTCTTCATTAGTTTCATTTAATATTGTTGCTTCTAAACCACCCTCTAATAAAAATGTATTATTATCAACATCAATAATTATTTTTTTTGCGCTATACTCTGAACCTTGATTTTCAACAACAGGGAAGCCGCTTATTTCCATTAATTTATCTCTTCTGGAATATTTTACAAATGCACCTTTAGAAAATATATCTTTTTGGTATATCCTAACATTACCCTGTATTATTGCTACTTCTTCTTTTTCATAATTATAGATAGAGTCACCAAAAACAGCAACCTCTTCTTCAACATCTATATAAAATGCATTTTCTCTAATTATAAATTGTTTTTCTTTTTTAAGATATTCCGCATATTCACCACCAATTTGTACTTTTTCTTTTTCTTGAAAAATTATTATATGTCTTTTAAAAATAGTTTTTTCAACATTTTCATTTTCTGTTAAATAAATTTCAATCTCATCACAATATACATCATTATTATCAATATTAATATGAGCATTTCCAATTGCTATAAATATTTTTTTATTGTTTACTTTTTTATAATATCCATTATCAGAACTTAAATTTAATTCTTCTATTTTACTTGTTATAATAACAGTTGAAATTAATAAAAATATTATTAAAAATAATATTTTCTTATTCATCTTTATTTTTTTCCTCTTCATCATAAAAATATTTTATTTTCATATCGGTAAACCTGGTTTCTTGTAATTTAAGATCGGATTCCATAGATGAAGCTTTTAAATAAGACCCGTCTTTTTTTTCTATTATTAAATCATTTCTGCAATATAATTTGTTATTTTCATAATCAAGCTCTATTTTATCACAGTATAAACTTGTTTCACTCTCTATTAATTCGAATACCACATTATCAGAAAATACAAATATTTTTTTATTTTGATCAATCTCACCTTTATCGGAATTTATTTTTGTAGTAAGTTCACCTTTAGAATTATATATTTCAGCATTGATTAAATTACATAAAATTTTTTCTGTTTTTTCAAAAAATTCTGCTCTATCAATTTTTGTAAAAAGATATTTTTTAGAATTTTTATATATATAATGTTTATAATTATCTTGAATTAAATTTGGATATATTTTTTTATCTATTAACTCTTCTAATATCTTTTCTTTACAACTTAAAACAATTAAAAATATTAAAAAAATAAATATTTTTTTATTAACAAGCATTATAAATATTATTTTAACCTAAAAATACTAAAAATTCCATTCATTTTATAATTAATAAATAATTAAAAAGCTTTATTTTTTCTTTTTAACCGATGATTTTATAAATTCAACAAATAATGGATGAGGATTAACCGGTTTAGATTTAAATTCCGGGTGATATTGCACTCCAATGCCAAAAGGATGTTTACTCCATTCAACTGCTTCAACTAATTTATCATCATCTGTTGTTGCAGAAACAACAAGACCATTCTTTATAAAATCATCTTTATATAAATTATTAAACTCAAATCTGTGTCTATGCCTTTCAGAAATTAATATTTTTTTATAAGACAGATGTAATAAAGTATTCGGTATTATTTTACTGTCATTAGCTCCTAATCTCATTGTGCCGCCTTTACTATTAATACCTTCTTGTTCTTCAAGAAGTGATATTACAGGATATGGTGAATGAGTTTCAAATTCTGTAGAATTAGCACCTTTAAAATTTAACACATTTCTGGCATATTCAATAACCATTACATGCATTCCTAGACAAATACCAAAAAATGGTATTTTATTTTCACGTGCATATTTAGCAGCTAATATTTTTCCTAAAATTCCTCTTTCACCAAAACCGCCGGGGATTAAAATACCATCTGCTTCATGTAAAATAGTTTTAGCATTTTTCTCATCAATATCTTCACTATTAATATTTAAAAATCTAATCTTTGCATTGTTTTTTATTGCTCCATGATTTAATGCTTCATATATGGATTTATAAGAATCCTGTAATTCTATATATTTACCGACTATTGCAATATTAATATTATATTTAGGATTTTTAATATTGCTTACCAGTTTTTCCCATATAGCAAAATTACCTTTTCTATTTGGTAATTTTAATTTTTTTATAATTACATCGGTTAAACCGGTTTTATGATATAAAATAGGTACTTCATATATAGAATGCTTTATGTCAATAGCAGATATTACAGCATCTTCTTCTACATTGGTAAATAATGATATCTTTTTTTTCATAGATATAGACATTTCTTCATCTATTCTGCATAATAACACATCAGGCTGTATACCAATTTCTCTAAGTTTTTGTACTGAATGCTGTGTAGGTTTTGTTTTAAGTTCATCATTTACCTTGATTCTCGGTATTAATGTTACATGAACAAATAATACATTATCTTTACCTGCATCAGTTATAAATTGTCTTGCACTTTCTAGGAAAGGTATTGATTCTATATCCCCTACTGTACCCCCTATTTCTATAATAGAAATATCTGCATTTTTATCGATGCTTTCTTTTATTCTTCTTTTTATTTCATCTGTTATATGTGGAATTACTTGTACACATCTGCCTAAATAATCACCTTTTCTTTCTCGTTTAATTACTTCATCATAAACCTGTCCCGTTGTTATTGAGTTTGCTTTTTTTAGTTTTACATTAGTAAATCTTTCATAATTACCGAGATCTAAATCGGTTTCAGCTCCATCATCCGTCACATATACTTCTCCATGCTGATAAGGACTCATAGTGCCTGCATCAACATTTATATAAGGGTCTACTTTAGATAGAGCAATTTTAAAGCCTTTTGCTTCTAATATTGCTCCAATAGATGATGAAGCAATTCCTTTACCAAGAGATGAACAAACTCCGCCTGTAACAAAAATATATTTTGTATTCATTAAAACCTCTTTATATTATTAAATTAATATTATTTTTTATAAATAACAATATCTCCAATATCAATATCTTTAGAAAGCTCATTTTCTATTAATTTTAATTCTGTTATATTTTCATCAACTTTTACTGCAATCGCATAACCTTTAATATCATTGGATGAATATCTATATGTAGTTTTGTTAAAGTCTATATAATAATCTTTTTTATCAATAATTACAAATTTATCTTTTAATTTTATTCCTGATCTTCTACCAGCATTAATTAAAGCACTGTCCTTTGATATTTTTAAAATATGAGACTTAAAAGTTAAATCATCATTTAAATTATCAGCTAATTTTAATGCAGAAATTACAACCTTATTATTACCGGATTTACTTGTTTTATACTCTTTAATTAATTCATTATTATAAGAATTATATAATTTAAATAATACCGTTATAGCGGATCCTTTTTCATTAAGATTAATATTTAAATAAAAAGGCGATTCTAAATTTTTAGCAATCCGCATTTTAGATGCTGTATCATAATCAATATCATCATATAGGTTAAGTGAATATTTCATTTTTTCTGACAGAGAATTTTCAAGTATATAAAAAAATATATTCTCACTTCCATAATGAATATTTTCGATGTTTTTTATTAAAAAAACCGGAATCTTTATTAAATCCTGCTCTACCGCATATTGATTAATATCCCAATCATCTCCTAATCTATATGAAATTCGCTTTTTTTCCACTTCAATCCTATCCTGCAAATTTTTATCATCTGTATATTTTGATGCTACTTTTAATTCTCTTAAATATCTTTCAGGAAGATCAAGATATAAAAAATAATTGGCAAGATCAATCCGGGCTTCAATTAATTTAGGATAAAGTTTTATAGCCTCTTTTAAAAAATATATATAAAGTGAATATTCAGAGTTTTTCTTGGATTTTAAGGCATATGAATAATATTTTTCAGCTTGTTTTTTTCTTCTATAATCATCTGTCTTATATTTTTCAATTAATATTTGATTAAAGAAAAATGAAGCAAACTCATCATCATCTCTTAAATTTAATACTCTATTTAAGGATTCCAATGATTTGTCATAATCTGAAATTAAAAAATAAGAATGAGCAAGATAGTAATATAAAAGATAATTATTTTTATCATTTTTTACTACTTCCCTAAATATATTTAATGCTTCATCACCTTTTTTTAAATATAATAAATATTTTCCGTAGTATTTTTTAAATTTTGCTCTGTCTTTAATATTTATTGCTATTTTAATATTAGTAACAGCATCATTAATATTTTTTTTAATAAAATTAAATATAGAATAATAATAATATGAATCAGGATTTAAAGAATTTTTTTCAATATTTAAAAGATAATATTTTTCAGCTTTGTTTCTATCTATATTTTCATAGTATTTAGCACTCAATAAAATTGCATTAAAATTATTAGGATCTATTTTTAAAACATTATCTATTGATTTTTTTGCTAATATCATATTATTGATCATCAAATAAAGATTAGCTAATCCAATTTGTGCGTCAATATTTAAAGGATCTTTAGATAAAACCGATTTATATTTCTTTTCGGCTAAATTATACATTTTTAATTGTGTTTCTATATCTGCACAAAAAATAACATATTCATCATTATCCGGTATTAATTTTAAAGCTTTTGTAATATATTTATATGAATAGTCATATAATTCTAACTCATAATATAATTTAGATAAATCAATTAAAGGCTCTACATAATTTGGATTTAATTCTAATGCTTTTTTATAATTATAAATTGCACTTTCATAATCTTCATTAAAAAAATCTCTTTTACCGCTTTTATAATAATTGATTGCATCATCAGAATATATAAAACTTATTGATAAAATATAAATAAAAAAGACGATTAAATATTTTTTTAAATAAATCATATATAACTTATTCCTTATTTATTTTTAATTACAAAATATTATCATAAATAATTAAATAAATTAAGTCCAATCTGTATAAATTTTAAAATATTAATAATAAATAAAAATGTAAAAAAATGATTATTTTTTTATATAATTTATTAAAGGAAATTTAAATATAATTTACTTTTTTTTTAGTCTATGCTATTAATTTTATAATAAATAACTTAATTATTATTTAATAAATAATTATAGTTTTAATATTAAAGGACTGCTTATGGACGGATTTGGATGGAATTATACAGAAAAAGTTAAAGAACATTTTATGAATCCTCATAATGTTTTAGACATTCCTGAAAATGAATATAATGCTGACGGAATAGGCTTTGTAGGTTCACCGGCTTGCGGTGACATGATGAAAGTTTATATTAAAATAAAAAACAATAAAATAATAGATTTTAAATGGAAAACCTTCGGATGTGCAAGTGCAATAGGCTCCACATCTGTATTAAGTGATATGGTAATAAAAAACGGCGGTATGACATTAGATGATGCTTATAAATTAACACCGGAAGATATTATAAAAGAGTTGGGTGGTTTACCGTCAAATAAAATACATTGTTCTGTACTTGGTGATAAAGCTTTAAGAGAAGCCATTAATGATTATTACAGAAAAACAGGACAAAGTGAAAAAATTCCTCATGATGAAAAAGACAGAATAGTATGTAATTGTTTAGATGTTTCTGAGAATGATATTAAAATGGAAGTACTGGAAGGAGTTAAAGATTTTAATACATTACAGGAAAGAACAAAAATTGGAACGGGTTGCGGTAAATGTATAGAAGAAGCTAAAAAAATATTAAAACAGTATGTTGAAAAATATTATAAAGACGAAGTTTATAAAGGAAATTAATATGATTTATCTGGATAATAACTCAACAACACCACTTCATCCTAATGTAAAACAAAAAATTATGGAATTTCTTGATAAATTTGGCAATCCAAGTTCTGCTCATAAATTTGGCAGAGAAGTAAGATATTATATCGAGGATTCAAGAGAAAAAATTGCAGATTTTTTAAATTGCTATCCTGAAGAAATAATTTTTACAGCAAGCGGAAGCGAAACTAATAACATGATAATTAAAAGTACAGTTGAATGCTGTTGCAGATACGGATGTTCAGTTAATAAAAATTTTCATATTATTTCAAGTGCTATCGAACACCCTTCTGTCTTAAATACTTTAAAATGTTTAGAAAATCAAAATGTAAAAATTACATATCTACCTGTAGATGAATATGGAATGATAGATCCTGATGATGTGAAAAAATCAATATGCAGTGATACTATATTAATATCTATTATGTATGCAAATAATGAAATCGGGACCATACAGCCAATAAAAGAAATATCAAAGATTGCAAAAGAAAATAATATTGAATTCCATACAGATGCTGTACAGGCTATCGGTAAAATCCCTATTGATTTAAAAGAACTTAATATTGATTATTTATCATTATCCGGTCATAAAATTTATGCTCCTAAAGGAATAGGTGTTTTATTTAAAAGAAAAGGTACAAAACAAATTTGTCCTTTAATTACAGGAGGACATCAGGAAAACTCAATGAGAGCGGGTACTGAAAATACTATTGGTATAATAGCATTAGGTGAAGCAATTATAAATTTAAAGAATGAAATGAATGATGAAATAAATAAAATAAAATTTTTAAGAGATAAATTAGAAAATGGTATAATAAATAATATAGATAATATAAAAATTAATGGGCATAAAACTGAAAGACTCCCGGGCACTTTAAATGTTTCTTTTAAAAATATTGAAGGGGAATCAGTACTGCTTCGTCTTGACATGCATGATATAGCAGTATCAACCGGCAGTGCTTGCTCCACCGGTTCTTTGGATCCTAGTCATGTAATAATGGCATTAAATGTTCCTGCAGAAATTGCACATTCTTCTATTAGATTTTCATTAGGAAGAGAAAATACTGAGGATGAAATAAATAAAACAATTGAAATACTAAAAGATGTCGTTAATTCTTTAAGGAGAATAAGTCCATTAATATGAAAAATGATTTTAATAAAATTTTCCATGAATGGGAAAAAAGCAATAAAATAATTAACAAAGATTTAAATATAAATAATAAAATAAAAAATACAAAAAAAAATAATACAGAATCTTTTATTGATTTACATTTATTAAGAAAAATAGAAGCAATAGAAAAATTAAATCAATTTATTATTGATAATATGAAGAAAAATATTAAAAAAATTAAAATTATTCATGGTATAGGCAGACATTCTAATAATAAATCAATTATTAAAGAATCGGTAAAACAATTTCTTAACAGTAATAAACATATCAGATATTACAGACCGGGTAGGATCGGTGAAGGTGGAGCAGGTGTTACTATTGCTTTTATTAAATAATTTTATACTTTATTAATTATAATTATGTATATTGAGTATAAAAATATTAAGGTATATTATGTTTAGAAAAAAAATTTTAATATTTATTATAATTATAATTTTTTATAATATTTCATGTGTTACTATAAAGGTTAAAAAACAAGTTGCAATAGATTATTATAATATAGGTAATAATTATCTTGAAATTAAAGATTATAAAAATGCAATAATAAGTTTTGAAAAATCATTAGAATATAATAAATTTGAACCTGAAACAATAATAAACTTAATTATTTGTTATCAAATGAATAAGGAATATGAAAAAGCAGAAAAATATATTTTAAGATATTATAGAAGATTAAAATTTGAATTTGTAAAAAAATTGGTATTATTGCTTGGCAATAATTTTTATTATCAAGAGAATTATAATAAAGCAATAAAAACTTATAATGATTATTTAGAAGCATATCCAGATGATGCCAATTGTTACTTTAACCTTGGATTAACATATTTAAAATTATTAGATGAAGATAAAGCTGTTGATTATTTTTTAAAAGCTTATCAATTGGATAATAAACATATACCAGCTATATATGATTTAGCTGATTATTATTTTAAAAAAGAAGATTTTGAAAACAGTTTATATTATTTTTCTCTTTTAAAGGATCTTGATAGTGATAATCCTGATGTGTTTTATAGATTAGGTATGTTGGAATATAAAATTAATGAATATGAAAAATCGCTAGAACATCTTTTAAAAGCAGTAGAACTGGATGAAGAAAATAATGATTATTTTATTATGTTAGCTAAAGTATATGCTAAAGGATTTAAAAATAAAAATAAAACAATCGAGTATCTAGAAAAGGCTTTTAAAAATGGATTTAATGATTTAAAATATTTAAAATCAACCGATGAATTTAAATTATTATATGAATATGATAAATTTAAAACTTTATTAAAAGAATATGGCATAAAATAATTTATTTAAAATTTTTATTTGTCTATTTTTATTGTTATTTTATATCTAAATGGTATAATATATGAGAATGTTTTTTGATTTGAAAAAAATTAATATATATTTTTTTATGGATTGTTAAATGTCAAACGGATTAAAATTAGATACAGTAAACTTCATGAAAGATGCATATATAACTATTGAAGGCAAAGCATCTAATAATAACTTTTATATTATTAGAACCGGTAATGTTATTGTTATTAGAGAAACATTAAATGAAACGGAAATATTAAATCCAGGTGATTTTTTTGGTGTAATATCAGCAATGTCAAATCATAATTATATTGAAACATCACAGGCAAAAACAGATGTCTCATTAATAAAAGTACATAAAGATCAATTTCCTATGTTGATACAAAAAAATACTCCTGTTGCAATGAAAATTATTTTATCTTTCAGCAGAAAATTACGCGAATTAGATACTTATATGGCAGAAATAAGCCTAAAATCAGTATCTACTGATGATATACAGAATTTGTATAATATCGGTGAATATTATGCTAATCAGGAGCAATATAATCAAGCATTTTATTCTTTATATAAATATATTCAATATTTTCCTAACGGAGCAAAAGCTGATAATGCAAGAACTATTTTAAATAAAATAAAATCAAATGCAAAATCTGTTTATTTAGATAATAGTGTTTCAGAATTTAAAAGAACATATCCCGATAATACAATGATCTGTTGTGAACATGAACCAGGTAATGAATTATATATTATACAAACAGGTAAAGTTAAAATTACAAAAATTATTAATAATAAAGAAGTTTTATTGGCTGTCTTAAAAGAAGGTGATATATTTGGAGAAATGGCCTTATTAGAAAACAAACCTAGAAATGCATCAGCAATAGCTTATGGAGAAGTAAATTTAATGGCAGTTAATAAAGAAAATTTTCAAAATATGGTATCTACTCAAACTCAGCTTGTTACTAAATTAATTTCACTGCTTGCTGAAAGAACATGGATTGTTTACCGACAATTAACAAATCTAAAAATATCAAGCAAAATAGGCAGAACTTATGATATGCTATTAATTCAACTTGAAAAAGAAAAAGTTGATATTAAACATGGTATTGGTTATACTTTTGAATTTGGACCAAAAGAACTAATTAAAATGGTTGGTCTAAGCAGTGACGAAGGTAAGGAAATTATTAAAGAAATATTTAAAAATAATAAGTTTCAACTAATAGATAACAAAATACTTGTTAAAGATATTGAAGAAATTAAAAAACAGGTAGAATATTATAAAAAAATGGAAATATTGGAAAAGAAAAGAAAAACACCATTTAGTACTTTTTGATTAATATTTTATTTTAAATAATATAAAAAAGGGGTTATCAAATTGAGATACCCCTTTTTTATGGCTATTGAGACGCTGATATTTTATTTTTCTCTGATAATTTTTGGTCTGTTACTTTTTTTCTTAGGTCTGATTTTTCTATTTTTATCAATTTGATCTTTAATATGATATGGATCAAGTAAATCTTCTCTAAAAAGATTCATTTTTTCCATGATTACATCTGCCAATACATCATATTTTCTATTATCATAAACAAATTGCTCATTACTATTACTTTCAAATAATGTTTTAACATCATTTAAGTATTTTTTTGCTTCCTTAAAGTTTTTTAACTTATAATAATTAAAACCAATATTGTATACAACTGCAATCTCTTCAGTATCAGGAAAAACTTTTCTTGTTTCAAATAATATATCCAAAGCTTTTCTATATCTACCAAGATTAGTAAATTCCTGTGCCGTTATCAACCATCTTTCAAAATTATCTTCCGTTAAATTTTTTCTTTTATATAGAGTTTTACAACTGCTAATTAAAAATATAAATAAAAAAAATAAATATAAAGTTTTTTTCATTAATTATTCTCCAAAATTATATATATAAAGACTTTTACTTTTTAGGTATTTATAAAATTTTTTAAAATTTTGTAAATATCATTTGCAAAAATTGTACCGATATTAATCAAACGATGTTTAATTATCGGATAATCAATGCTTGACTTTTGCTTATATGTCCTAACAAACATTGTGTTTTTTTTATTATCATTATTTTTATAAAATATTTTTGTTATTGTATTTATCTTTGTTGATTTATTTTTAATTAAATTATACTCACCCTCATTTAAATCAATTAAAGTAATATATATTACTATAGAATTATCAGCAATATCTTCAATATAATCATTAATTTCAAAATTTATTTTTTCATCATTAAATAAATTATTAATCTTTTCTTTTATGGTATTTTTTAATATAGATATTTCATAATCTATATCTTCTAAATCATCTTTTCTAAAAATAAAATTATTAGACTCCAATAAATCATCTGTATTATCATATTTTGTTATATATTTTTTAATATCTGATGTTAAATCAAATAATACATTTTTACTGTTTATTTTTATCTCTTTTGACATTACAATATTTAGATATATTTTCTGTTTCTCAACAACAGCTGTTTCATCATTTTCAGATTTAATATCGCTATTTATTTTTCCATCAGAGGTTTTACAACTAAAAATATTAATATTTATTATTATTAATATAAAAATATATCTAATAATTTTCATAAAATTTAAATTATAAACAGGTGTATTCTATAACATTTTTAGCTTAAATATGCAAAAATATTTTATATTTTACATTTATTTTAATATATTTAAAAATAAGTTTATTATTCTAATATTTCTTTTCGATAATTAAAATGTTATTCTTAATACAAATATTATTGTAAATAATGAATCCTAATATATAAAATTATTAAGTTAAATCAGGATAATTTATGGCATTATGCAAAGTAGTAAATATTAATCAAAATAAATGTACTAATTGTCATACCTGTATATTAGTCTGTCCAATTAAATATTGTTTTAAGGATGATACTAAAGTTACTATTATTGATGATTTATGCATAGGATGCGGAAGATGTTATAAAGCATGCCCACATGATGCAATAGAAATTATAGATGATTTTCAACTTTTTTTAAATTCTGTAAATAAAGGTGAAAAAATTTCCGTTATTATATCACCTGCTATAATTAGTGTTTTTAAAGAAAATTATAAAAAATTTTTAGCATGGTTTAAAGAAAATTTTGTTATAGATAAAATATACAATGAGGGTACAGGAGCAGAATTTTCTGCAATTCTAAACTTTAAGACATTAAAAAAAAATGCAAATATACCAATGATTACACAGCAATGCCCTACTATTATTGAATATATTAAAATTTATCAACCCGAATTAATTCATTATTTAGCACCTATTCATTCTCCTGCAGTAACACTAGGCAAGATATTAAGAAAAAAAATGAAATATGACGGTATTATAGCATATTTAGGTCCCTGCATATCAAAAAGAAGAGAGTTTAAAGATCCTGATACTGAAAATATAATTCAATTAAATATAACAATTGAAAATTTATCAAATTATATGGATATGCATGACATTAATATAAAAAAATATAATGAAATAAATTTTGATTATATTGAACCTGAAAGAGGTATTGTATTTTGTAAACCGGGCGGTTTAATAAATATTATAAAAAGAAATATTGAAAATTTAAAAGCATTGAATATTGAAGGAAATATAATTTATAAAAAATATTTAAAAGATTTATCAAACAATATTAGTAATAATTATAAAAACTTACCTTTAATAATTGATATTCTTAATTGTAAAGGCGGGTGTTTTCATGGCCCGGGTATTAAAAATGATTTAAGTATAGATGAAGAATTATATTTACTTGAAAATGAAGAAGAAGAAGCAATAATAAAATATATAAATCCAATAAAAGCTCAAAAATATTTTGAAAAATTATTGGATAGTTATGATGAAATTAATTTTAAAAGAATTTATTATTCTGAAAGAGAAAAAGCATATTCTACATTGGATGATGATGAATTAAAAGATATATATCAGGAACTTAATAAAACGAAAAAAGAAGATTTTTTAAATTGCCGTTCTTGCGGATTTTATTCTTGTAGAGAATTTGCAACTTCTATGTATAATGAATTAAATATAAAAAATAATTGCAGGCATTATTTAGAAAATATTTATTTAAATATTACAAAAGAAAATACAAGTATAATAAAAAATATCAATAGAATAACAGAAGAATTAACAGCATCATTCAGTATAATTTTTAAATCAATAACAAAAGTAATAGATATGTTAAAAATTGCTAATGAACAAAATGATTTTTTTGCAGAATACAATATAACATTAAAAGAAAATACGGATAATTTTATCCCAATAATAACAGCTATTTCAGAAGTTTCAGAGCAAATTAATCTATTATCACTTAATGCATCAATTGAAGCTTCAAGGACAGGAGAATTAGGTAAAGGATTTTCCGTAGTATCATCGGAAATCAGGAAATTAGCTGAAAGAACAAAAGTTGAAACAGGTAAAATTACAATATTAATGGAATCAATAATTTCTGAAAATCAAAAAATAAATCAAAGAATATTTCAAATGCTTGATAACACTAATGAATTAATAAATATAATTGATTCTATTAATACTAAATCAAATGAAGTTAACAATAAATTTTCAGAATTATCTATAAGTATTGATAAAATAATAAAAAGTAATCAAAAACAAGTATAATAACTAATTTATAATAATAATTTAAAAACTGTTATATAATAATATCTAAATCATCATCATCTTTATTAATTTTATTATCATCATTATTTTTTTTATTATCTTTTTTATTGTTATTTTTCATTTTAAAAAAAGGGCATTTTTTACCAATGGATTGCATAACAACGATTTGAGGTAATATATTTTTAGAAACAATCCCCCAATATGAGCATTTATAAATAAAATAATTTTTTACACCCGGTCTTCTATAAAAAAAGCGGCAATTATAACAATTTTTTTTATCCAAAAGATCACCCGATAATATTTTTATAAATAATTATTTATTAATATATTATAATAATTTGTATTTATCATTATTTAACATAATAAAATTATAATATTCAATAAATGGTCCTGTAATATAAAAAGAGCCGGTAACAATAATTGGTTTTTTCATACTTATAATTTTATTTACGGCTTTTTTAAAATCATATATTAATATAGATTTTTTATTAATTTTTTTTATATATTTAAAAATTTTATCAGGATCTGATTTTTTGAAAGAAGATATTGTTGTAATAATAAATGAATCGGCAATACTTTTTAACTCATTATAAAAATGTTTATAATCTTTATCAATAGCTATACCTGATAAAATATTCCATTTCTTTCCTGGGAAATGAGTTAATATTGTATTTTTTAATTTTTCAGCAGAATCTTGATTATGAGCAACATCAATAATTATAGGAAAATCTTTATTAATTATTTCTATCCTGCCTGGTATTTTCAATAAAATTTTTTTATTTTTGAGTTTATTAATAATATCCGGTTTTATTAAATACACTGATTGTAATGCAGTAAAAAAATTATATATTTGATGTTTTCCTAATAATTTAATATAAATATCTTTAAAAATATAATCATTAAATTTAAATGAAAATTTAATACCGTTTTCTAATGGTTTATAATTAAGTATTTTAAAATTTTTATTAATGAAAAAAACATTTGTCTTCATTTCAGCACATTTTTTATTAATAACTCTTTTAACTTTATAATTTTGATTTGAAGAAACAACAGGAACATTATATTTGATAATTCCGGCTTTTTCATATGCGATTTTTTTTAATGTTTTACCTAATACTTCCATATGATCATAACTTACGGAAGTTATTATAGAAACCAACGGATTACAGATATTAGTGCAGTCAAGTCTCCCTCCAAGCCCTGTTTCTATAATAATATAATCAGGATTTTTTATTTTAGAATATAATAAAAATAATATAAAAAATAATTCAAATGTTGTTGGGATAAAATTATATCTTTTTTGTATTTTAAATATATTATTTACTATATCAATTATTTCATTATCTATAATCTCATTTAAATTATATAAAAATCTTTCATTTGGTTTAATTAAGTGAGGTGATAAAAAATTAGTGGTATTAAAGCCGAGATTTTTTAATAAAACAGCTATTATATATGATACACTACCCTTACCTTTTGTACCTGCAATATGAAATATTTTATTGTTGAAATCAGGCAAATCAAAATATTTAATTATAGAATTGATATTATCAAGAGAATATTTCTTTTTTACTTTTTTTATATTTAAATTATTTTTTTCTAAATTGATAAATGAATATAAATAATCAAAAGCATTATCAATTGTTTTAATCATGTTAAAAAAATAATTACATATTATTCCCAACCAAATGTTGCAGGTGGTTTGTTTGTAATATCATAATATAAAGCATCTACAAATTTTAATTTTTTAATTTTATTAATCAATTTTTTTAGGAAACATATATCTAATTGTGCAAATCTTGCAGTCATAACATCTTCAGAAGAAACAGGTCTTAAAACAATCGAGCATGATTTATTATTAGAAGCATATGGCAGATTAATTGTAAGATGCTGAAATATTTTATTATAAAGTTTATATTTTTTTAATTCATTAAGCACTATATGATCTACTTTTCTTATCATATCCAGTCTTTCTTTTGTACAATAAGCTTCAATTAGATTACATTCTTTTTTCTTAAATAATTCTATAACTACTCTATTTAATTGAGTAATCTCATTTGTAATATTTGATGAAATTTTTTCATAATATTCCCATCCTTTAAAATTTTCAAAAAAATTATTAATTTTAATAGCAATAGGATATGTATAAGTCCTGAAATCACCCTGTACTCCAACCGACTTTACAGGTAAAATATAAATATTATATTCACTATTTAAATCAGGAATTTTTATTTTTTTAATTATTTTATTAATATCGTTAAATTCATTTTTTGAAGATATTTTTCCGTTTGAACATAATAAATTAACAGATATTCCAGGGCCAGGGAATGGATGTCTGTATATTATCTCATCAGGCATATTTAAAATTTTACCTAGATTTCTGACTTCATCTTTATATAAATCTTTTAATGGTTCTATTACAAGCCCTTTTTCTATTAATTGCTTAATACCCTCTACTCTATTATGATGAGTTTTTATAGTATCTGCATATTTTGAACCACCGCTTTCAATGATATCAGGATAAAGTGTACCCTGTGCTAAAAGCCATTCATCTTCATTTAAATTAAATTTTTTAATAATTTGGTCTCTTATTAACACAAAGATTTCACCAATTGCTTTTCTTTTTTCCTGAGGATCAATAAAACCTTTAATAGAATTTAAAAATTCAGTTTCTTTATTAACGAAATGTATATTTTTAAATCCTGCTTTTTTATATCTTTTTTTTATATATTTCGACTCATTATGTCTCATAAATCCATTATTTATATAAAGGCCTAAAACACGGTCTTTACCTAAGGTTTCCTGTAATAAATAAAATGCAACCGAAGAATCAACACCTCCCGATAAAAACATTAATATATTTTTATTTTTTGATTCTAACAATATTTTGTTTTTAATTAAAATCATTAATTTATCTTCATTCCAATTTTTTTTCATTTTACAAATACCGGATGCAAAATTAATTAAAAACATATTACCGTCAAGTGTATCCGCTACTTCTGCATGAAATTGAAGACCAAAATAATTTTTATTTAAATTTTGGATAGCTGCATATTTACAATTCTCTGTTGATCCTATTGTCTCAAAACCTTTCGGTAATTTAATAACCGCATCAGAATGACTCATCCATACCTGTGTTGGAAAATTAATTTGATCAAAGATTAAAGAATCTTTAATCTTATTTAAAATTGTAAATCCATATTCTCCTTTTTTACTTTTATTTACTTTCCCGTCATTTTCTTTAATTAGTAATTGATGACCGTAACATAATCCTAAAACAGGTATATTGAGTTTTAATATGTTTTTATTAAAATGCGGGGCCTTTTTATCATACACGCTTGATGGTCCACCGGATAATACAATTCCTTTTATATGCTTTGTATTCTTTATATCAATGGATGGTAATGCTATTTCAGAATAAAATCCAAGATTACGAAATCTTCTTGTTATTAAGTGAGAATATTGACCGCCGAAATCTAAAACTAAAATTTTATCAAAATCATTATTAATTTCCATAATTATTCCTTTTCAATTTTTGATTCCTGCCAATATTTCTCAAGTTCATCTATATTACATTTTTTAATATCTTTACCGGATTCTTTTACCTTTTTTTCTACAAATTTGAATCTTTCTATAAATCTCAAATTAACTCTCATTAATGCTGTTATAGGATTAATATCTAATTTTCTGCTTAAATTTATAACAGCAAATAATAAATCGCCTATTTCATGTTCAATATTATTTTTATTATTACTCTCAATCTCATCAATTAATTCATTTAATTCTTCATTAATTTTATCAAGTACAGGATTATAATTCTCCCAATCAAATCCTACTTTTGCAGCTTTTTTTTGTAATTCAAAGCTTCTTAAAAGAGGAGTAAAATTACTTGGAACATCATCAAGTACAGATTCTTTTTTTTTATTTTTTTTCTCATGTTTTTTAATTTCATCCCAGAGTATAACAACTTCATCTGCATTGTTAACGGATTTTTCACCAAAGACATGCGGATGTCTTCTAATAAGTTTATCCGAAATATTATTTATTACATCTTTTATATCAAATTCCTTTTTTTCTTCTGATATTTTTGCATGTAATAGTATCTGCAATAATAAATCACCCAATTCTTCTTTTAAATGATTCTGATCATTTTTAATAACAGCATCATATACTTCATTTGATTCTTCAAATAAATATGGCAATAATGATTTATGTGTTTGCTTTTTATCCCAGGGGCAACCTTTTGGAGAGCGGAGTTTATCAATGATTTTTTTTAATTTCTTAAATTCTTTCATTTACATTAAGAAATTTATCTTATTAAATTATAAAAAAAGACGACCAAGAAGGTCGTCTTTTTTTGGGCAGAGCCGGGATCGAACCGACGACATCTTGCTTGTAAGGCAAGCGCTCTCCCAGCTGAGCTATCCGCCCGTAATTAAGATGTGTATATATATCAAATTGTTATTTTTTTGTCAATCAATTTGCAATATTATTTTAATAATTTCATATCTTTGCCAATATTATTGACAATACAAATAAAATAATGTTATAAATTGCGAAAGTTTTAGGAGGGTATTATTAATGAAAAAACTTTTTATTATTTTTCTATTTTCGATAACATTCGCATTTACCTTAATAGCTCAAAGTATTGACCCGGATGAATCAGAATCATCAGAAGATGATACTATATTATTTTTAGATGATGAAGATCTTAAAAATGAAATAATTAAATTAAAAAAAGAGATTAATGCTATAAAAAAAGATATAGAAATGCTAAAGAAAAGAACAGAATGGTTCAGTTTTAGGATTGAAGGTTCTGTAAAAACTACTTATGGAGTAAACATATTAACTAAGGAAAAATTTGGTGATAATGATGATCCTTCATACGGATTTGATTCTAATGCTCCAATTACACATGGTTTTGATTTTGAAAATAAAATTAAATTGTACATGAATCTGGGTAATAAAGTAATAGCATCATCAACAAAAACAGGTGATTATGGAACTAAAATTATAATATCATTAAAAATTGAATCATTAGGAGTAAGTAAAATAAAACCGGAAGGAAGCTGGTATATTGTTAAAGGTGAAGATGATCAGGGGAATGATACAGATATTTATTTTCCAAGATATGAAGCAGGCGGTTCAAATATAGTATTTGGACAGTTTCAGATTGCTTTAAAAGAGGCTATAGTTAAAGATATTGTAGGATCCGGTTTTTTTGTAAGTTATAAGGATGTTCAGGAAGTGCATCAGTATTATAATGTCGGAGGATTAGTCGATATTATTGTTTTAAACCATAAATATTTTAATAACGGTTTTGTTGTTGACAGAGGTTATTATGATGATGATCATAAAGGAGATTGTACTTATGCATCATTATTTTATTCATTTGACAATGAAGATTATGAACCGGAAAGTGAAGTTGCAGAAGCAATGAAATTATGGTCCAATGCTATGTTACATTATAATCCGGATAATGATGACTATAATCAAAAACCCCATGGTATATCATTTGGCTTTGATAAATCATTATCTGAAGGATTTGATATATTCATCGAAGGCGGTGTATCAACAAAAGATGCATTTGATCCTAAATATTATACCGATGACAACATAGATTTCGGTTTTTTTGTTAAAGCTGAGCCTAAATTGCATAACAACAAATTTGAATTTAATCCGAAAGTTGCAGCCAGTTTTGCATTCCAGACAGAAACAACTGATGATCATTCATGGCAGTGGAGTTCATTTGGTGCAGGAGTATCATTACCGGTAAGTTTCTTCCTGCCGACAGGTAAAGATGATAAGATTACAATGGATTTAAGCTGGAATATTAATGCAAATATAGTTTCTCAATATCTTGCAACAATGCTGTCTTTTACTCCATCATTCAATTTGCTTAATAGTAAATTAACAATATCAACACCTGTTATTTATTCTTTTAAAAATGCCGATAGAGGCGGATTTTTAAGAATGGGGCATCCTGATGTAAAATGGATTGATCAATTATATGATGATCATGTTTTAAATATTGGCATTAAACTAGGATTTGATTCAAGAAATTTATTTGGTGATTTATTTCAATATAAAGTCACAAATGATACATATATTACTGTTATAAAAAACATGCAGCCTCAATTTTATTTATTTCTAGATGAAGAATTGCCTCTCGAGTTATACTTCTTTAATATACACAAACATGAATTTACATTTAATGAATTCGGGCCGGAAAAATTATCAGTCTTTTTTGAGTTTGGTTTAGGATATACAAGAAATGCAAAATTAATAGATTCTGAAACACAGCTAAAGTATGAATATAACAGAGATAGAGATGTATATGTTGATACATTGGACGGTGAAAGAATGAAATGGCATGTATGGCATTCAGGATTGGTATTAAGTTTCAGCGGCGGGATAAAAATTGAAATAATAAAGAACTTCCTGGTAGGCTTGGATATAGAATCACCGAAAATATGTGTTAATGAACAATATCATCCTCTAGGTAATCAAAGATCATTTTCTGTATTTAAATTATGGTCAGAAATTAAATTTTAATTAAAATATAAAATATTTATTTACATATATTAATCCGGTTATATAATAATTTATATAACCGGTTATTTTTTTATTACTAATTATTTGATTAAATGATAGAAACATTTTCATTCAACAAAATTAATAAAGCAGTTGCCATTAGCTTAAAACTTCCTAATATATCTAAATTAGACAATCAATATTCTCTAAACGAATTATTATTATTATCAAAAACACTTAATATTAATGTTGTTAAAACATTTATCCAAAACAGAAATAATATTGAACCTGATTATTATATAGGCAGAGGAAAATTAGAGGAAATTAAGGAATTTATAAATAATAATCCTGTTGATGCTGTACTTTTTGATAATGAACTTACAGGAATACAGGCAAGAAATTTAGAAAAACATCTTAACAAAATAATATTTGGTAGAACTGAGATTATTTTAAATATTTTTTTTAAAAGAGCTAAAACTAAGGAATCAAAACTTCAGGTGCAACTAGCCAGTTTAGAATACTTAAAACCAAGACTAAGAAACAGATGGGATCATTTTTCAAGAGTAGAAGGCGGGATTGGTTTAAGAGGCGGAGAAGGTGAAAAACAAATAGAACTGGATAGAAGAATGCTTGATAATCAAATAAAAACAATTAAAAAAAAATTGGAAAAAGTTGATATACAAATGAAAAACAGAAGAAAAAGAAGAAGTGAATTAAATTTGGTATCAATTATAGGCTATACAAATGCTGGAAAATCTACTTTATTTAATGAGTTGTCAAAAAGCAATCAATTTACAGAAAATATGCTTTTTGCTACATTGGATTCTACAATAAGAAAAGTATATATTAATGATAATATTACAATATTATTAAGCGATACAGTAGGATTTATTGATAAATTACCTCATAATCTTGTTGCTTCTTTTAAATCAACGTTAGATGAAATACCAAATTCAAAATTATTATTACATATTATAGATTCTACTTCTAATAATATAGTTACTCAAATTAATAGCGTAAATAGTATTATAAAAGAAATTGGTGCAGATGATATCCCATGCATACGTGTTTTTAATAAAAAAGATTTACTTATTAATGAACAATATGAAATTATCATAGAAAATGATAAAAATGATATTTATATATCCGCATTAAAAAAAGACAGTATCGATTTATTAAAGAATAAAATAGCAGATTTTTTTTATTAGATATACTTTTTTATTTATTTAAATTATAAAAAGTATATTATTAATGTTTTTTATCAATAATTAATTAATATTTAATATCAATTATTTCAAAAATTTTACTTTTACTTTTTTATAAATTTTTAAATATAAGCATATTACCAATATAGCAATAGTGTATGATTTTTTCACTTCGCTATAATAAAAAAAGGCAATTCAGCATAAAAATGAATTGCCTTTTAATTTATTATAATATTTATTTATTTTATTGAGTAGTTGTTGTAGATTCTGGTTCTTTATGCATTTTTTGTCTTTCTAAATATCTTAACATTTGAGTATGACCTATTTTTCTTAATTCTCTATGTTTTGCTTCTATTGTTCTTTCCTGTAAAATACCCCAAGCTGATTCATGATCTATAGGTTCTTCTCTTTCTTTTACTGCTTCATCATATGTTATGATAACATCTTTAATATAAACCACAAAATCACCGCCTAGTTGATCACCCTGTCTATATATCCTAAAACCCCATACCTTAACGAAAGGTTCGTTTCTTGGATATAAAGGTACAACGTATAAATCTCTATTTTCTGCTCTTGTAATATAATTTGGATTATTCCAGGTCAATCTTCTCCAACCGTCAAAATCTAAATATTGCGGGAAACAGTATTCAGTTACAACATTATTATCATCTTTTAATAAAATAGAAATAGAGTTCTTAAATTGACATCCATAAACTCTTAAATCAATTGATTTTATAACTCCTACATTTTTAACAACACCATATCCTCTTTCAAATTTATTTCCATAATATTTTTCTTTATTTGCTTTTAATTCATTTTCATCAATTTTATTACCCTTATCATCTGTTGTAATATTCTCATAAGCAGGTATTTCAAAAGGAGGTAATATTAAAGCCCAGCAGTTATAAGGAGTTTCCGGAAATTTGATTCTGACACCAAGTATGCTGTATCCTTCAGCAGCAGCTGCTTCACCTTCTGTTTTTACTATTGGTTCTAATATAGGTATATCTTTTGCTTTTGTATGCCATTCTCTAGCATAAGAATAGGCTGTATTTTTTGGGAATGCAGCAGAAGAATTAAGAAAAACATCCCAGTTATAGCAAGATAATGACACTGAAACATTTTTTAATTGATCTTCTGAAAAGTTTGAACCTATTTCATTGGCAATTTCAGCATAATCTACAATTGTAGGCATATTTTCCATTCTTTTATCACTATGATCATCATATTTTAATGAGTTAATATCTACACTATTAGCAGGATTACCGTCTCCATTAGCTTTTAGTCTACTAAAATCAATTAATACAGATGTTAATGAGTATAAATTAAATGAAAATAAACATACAAGTATTAGTATTATACATATGGATTTTTTCATAAAAATCTCCTTTAATAATTCCTTAATAATTTTTTAATATTTTCTTTATTATACGATTACTTTTAAAATTGTCAATAATAAATATTAAAAAATTATTAAATTCAAAAAAAATTATAATTTTTTTTATAATTATATTATAAAAACAGCTGTTTTTTTATATTATTTACTAATAAATTTCCAGTTAGGCGATATTCCTTTTTCGATAGGTCCAAATTTGCCAATGTATTTATACTCTTTACCGTCAAAATAAAAATATACATTCTTAATATCATGATATTTATAATATATAGAAATAATTACACTTTGCAATAATAATTCTATTATAGATGTGTCATTATTATTTTTTAAATCTACTCCCATGATTGTTTCTTTAGAAAAATTTAAAAACAATGAACTATCATTTAAAATAACATTTAATAATTTAGAATTTCCTGGTAAAATATTATTTATATTTTGATTAAAAGGGCCAATTAATAATTCATCAATTATATTCTCTATATTTTCTTTTTTATTTTTACCTTTAATAATTTCTCTTTTTTCTGCAATCAACTTCATTTTTTTATTATCAGGAAAAAATAAATAAGAATAATAGGTGTTTTTATTAGTAATTAAAAATCCAATAATATTAATTAAAATAATAATGCATATTATTATATATTTTATATTATCTTCAATAAAATCAAATAAATTAGTCTTAATGTCATCTAGTATATCCAAAAGTCTTTTCATATTCATAAATAAAACTCTCTATTCCGTAATAAATTCCGTCAGCGATTTTATTTAAATATTTGTATTTTGTCAATCTATTCTCTTCATATTTATTAGTATTAAATCCGATTTCTATTAAAACAGCAGGCATTATCGATTTTTTAATAACAAAATATGTCTGCTCTTTAATTCCTCTATTTTTTGATACATCACCAATATAATTTTCTAAACTATTTTGTATTTTTTTTGATAATTCCTTTGACTCTTTATATATTTCATCATTAAGCATAGAATCAATAATATTTTCAACATCTATATCATCCGAAATTTCACCTTTTTTAATTATTTTTCTTCTATATTCTTCAATCAATATCCATGTTTCAAAACCGTAACTTTTACTTGATCTTGATGCATTTACATGTATAGATATAAATAAAGACGGTCCATATTTATTGAATACATAGTTTGCTATTTTAGCTCTTTGCTCTAATGATAAAAATATATCTTTATCCCGGGTCATTACAATTTTTTTATCAGGATATTTATTTTTTAACTTATCTTTTAATATTAGGCCTGCTTTTAAAACAATATCTTTTTCTTTTGTACCGGAATATCCGACGGCTCCAGGATCTGATCCTCCATGTCCTGGATCAATAATTATTGCATTGATTTTTATATTTTTAGGCTGTTCTTCAAAAATATAATTATTTTTAGCTTCAATACTTTCATTTTTTTTAATTTCATCTTCTTGATTTTCTATATTTGAAATATATTCATTTCTTTTAATATTTAAATAAAAACTATCATTATTTTTATTTTTTTTGTCATTATTGAATTCTATATTACTACCAGTAAAATATTTAAATAAAATGTTTATTGATTTTTTAGGCATTAAATACTGCCCTTGTTCCATTTTTACAAATCCATTAATAAAATATTTTTTTGAATCAATTAAAATATATGGTGAATCATTAATAACAGAAATAGTTTTTGTATCTTTATAAATATAAATAATATTTTTTAAAGAATCATATTTATATTTTAAATTTAACTCTTTAATAATTTTATTAAGAGGATAATAATCCTGTGTGTCGGATAAAATATTAAAAACTAAAAAAATAAAAAATATTATTAAAATTATTTTTTTATTTAAATTAATCGATATTCTCATAGCAAAAAAATAAAAAGATATTCTTATTCCTTTTGTGCATAAATTTCAAAAGTATCGCCTAATTGGAATAATTTGGCATACCAAAATATTATTTTATTTATAAATTTATTATCGATTAATTTTTTTGATTTTATAAATCTTTCTGTATGAATTCCTGTAATAATTATCTTAATTCTTTTAAAACCTATTTTTTTGAGTACTTCTTTTAAAAATTTTGGAGAAAATATAAAATAATGATCTTTTGGATGTTTTTTTACATACTCTTTAAAATTCTTTTTTATTGTAATACCTGATGAATTCGGTGTTGATAATACCAAAAGTCCATTAATTTTTAAATGAGAATAAAAAAGAAACAACAATTTTTTAAAATCTTCAATATGTTCTATAACATAAAATGAAGTAATAACATCAAATAATTCATCTGTTTTTTCTAAATATTCCTGATCTGATTGAACAGCTTCAAGTTTTAATTTATTCTTAATATATTTCACCGCAAATTTTGATATATCAATTGATAATGTTTTAAATCCTCTATTTTGACAAAATTCACTAAAAAATCCTAATCCGCTTCCAAAATCTAATAAATTACCTGTTTTAATATAAGAATTAATATTCTTTATTCTTTTTTTTGATAATTCTATAATATTTTTTTTATCCTCTTCATAGGTCTTCCCATATTGACTTTCATATTCATCAATAAAATAATTTTCTTCATAAACATTATTATAATCTTGAAAATATAGTATATATATTAAATCACATTTTTTACATTTATACATATTATACTCTTCTGTTCTAAAAACTGCTTTATCATTCAATGCACAGCAATTTGGACATACAGGTAATTTCGGATTAAAAATTTTAATTGTATTAATTATATTATTAATTTTCCTGCCGATTTTTAAATTGTAAAATTCACTTAGAGGGCTCTCAACTTCACTATTAAATACATTATCATTTATCATTTTATTAATAATTTCAGTAATTTTTTCACTCATAACTTCATAATTTATTTCTTGATCTTTTTTAATTAAATAAGGATAATTAAATACAATTGAAAGATTATCATGATATTCAGTAGGATTAATAATTATTACCGGTTTTTCTAATATTAAAGAATCCATCAGAGTAATTCCAAAAGAAGTTACTACTAAATCATTATCCTTTATAAGATCTTCAAGATTATCAGGATTATCTACAATATTGCATTCACCTATCTTTGTAATTTTTGATTTAAAGTATGGTCCATTTACAATAGTAACTTCATATTTTAAATTACTGAATATTCGTGAAACATTCTCTGTTAATCCGGAAGGATCACTTCCTCCGAAACTAATCAATATTTTCTTAGGAGTATTATTTAAATAAATTTTATTTTTATCTTTTTTTGTTTTAGTAATTAAATATTCTAATCCGTTAAAATTATAATTTAATTTATTATCTAAATCTTTTAAAATTGGAAGTGACTTAATATTCAGATCACTCAATTGACCACCATCTCCGGTATCATCAAAGCTTATAACAGGTCCTAAATTTTTATAAAAAGCCATTTCTTCTAATGATGTATCTCTTAAATCAGTAATAACTCTGTCAAACATACCTTCATTGTTGATAAAATTTTCAAGATCAGTATATTCAATTATATTAATATTATTTTTATCATAAAAATCTTTATTAAATTTATCCTTATTATTAAATGTCATGTAAATTTCAAATTCATTTTTTAATTTGTCTATTAAAAAAAGCATCCGTTTAAGATGTCCCATTCCATAATTTTCACCAAATGCCGTAATAAAAAGAATTCTCCTATATTTTTTTAATTTTAATTCATCATATACTCTGATAATCGATTTAATTTTCATATTAATATTTTTTTTATCAATATTTTTGAATAAAAAATTCATTTTTTCAAAATCATCTCTTGTATCAACAGTTAATCTAACATCTTCTCGTGCTACATCAGTATCATGAAATTTATTATATTTAATTTTAAATTTATCTTTATGATCATAAATGTAAGGTGTAACATGCTCAAAATGATATGGAATATTTGTATCATTTAATGCCTGAATAAGAATATTCGTACTTACAACTTCAACTCCGCTTCCATATGGAATCGGTTTTAAAAATGCCAAATCACAATTTTCTTTATTAAATAAATCTAATGTTTCACTTGCTATCTCTGAGGAAACAAGCGGATTATCGGCTGTTGCTCTGATAATGGTATCAACTTTATAAAATAAGGCTGCATCAACGAATCTTTTTAATACATTATGTTCATCTCCTATAAAAACTTTCCAACCCATAACATCGGCAATATCTTTAACAAAAGATTCACTTTCTTTGGTTGTCAATAATACTCTTATATCTGCAGGAATCACATTTAATCTTTCCATTGCATGTTGAAAAATAGGAGTGCCGGATAATTTATAAATTGATTTTGCCGGCATTCGTTTTGAATTTACTCTAACCTGTAAAAAAATCCCTGTCCTTTTAATAAAGCGGTCCATATATTAATCCTTAAATATCATTAATTCAAAAATTAAATAGATAATAATCATTACAATCTTTACAATAATCAAGATAATTTTTATTGCAATTATCAGAATACAATTTTTTAATATTAATAATAACATCATCAATCTTGTCATTATTAATATTTCCGATATTACTGTTATATCTGCTATACAAACAGGCCGGTATAGACCCATCTGATTTAATATACAACTCCCTTCTTAGATGGAAACATGGTATTCTTTCCAAAGGTGCTAAATCTACAACTTTTCTATCAGCCAGATTATTACAAAATGTTGAAAATTTTCTGATTATTATGTCCTTAAACTCTTTTTGCCTGAAAAACTTTTCTATCTCAATTTCATTTTCAAGCATTCTTATAATTTGTTTATAAACTTTGAATCCTGCTTCTTTTAATAATAAAACAGCATTATTTACTTTATCAAAATCTCCATTTTTATGAATTTTTTGATATGTTCCTTTTTCATATGCATCTATTTTTACTACAAAAACTATATTTTCATAATTATTAATACCAGTAATTTTTTCAATAAAATCTTTATCAATATTTAAAGCTGTTGTTTCAATAATGAGATTTAAATTATTGCTAATAATTAATTTTATCAAATCCACAATATCGGGATGTAATAATGGTTCTCCAATTCCGCCAAATATAACCTGAATTTTATCATTTATACTTTTTAATTGATTTATTAAATGTTTTACATTATTAAAATTAATATTGCAATGATTTTCTTTAATATCAGGATAATAAATACTTGCTGCGTCAGAATAATTGGTAAGCTCTAACGTTAACAAATATAAGGTTGTATATAAACTATCAAGATTATTATAAATATGATCCACTATTATATTTATATCATTTTTATCTGATATTTCTTTAAATAATTTTTTTGTAAATAATTCTTCACCTATATCACTGCACCCTATACTGGTTCTGTAAATTCTTATATCTTTTTCCGATAAAAATGTTTCAATATCAAAAGAATTAATATCTTTAGATATTGAATAAAAAATATAGTCTTTTTCTAATTTATCATCGTCATCAACAAGAGTTATTAATTCTTTCATTATATCTTTACGTAATATTTGAGCAGTTAGTCCTGCCGGATAACCGATAGTATATGTATAATCTGCAATATATTTATTATGCCTGTCAAGCATATTTGTTATGAATTTAAAATCATAAAATGGATTACCTGCATCAACAACAATAACATTTTGTGTATTTTTTGCTTCTTCCAGTATTGTTTGCAGGATATTTTTGCATGTTATGTTATTTAAAACTATGTTTTTTATACCTTGAGGAATGTCAGTAATTTCCCCATTTTGAATTAAAATATATCTGTCAAAATTATTTTTTTTTGCATTCTCATAAATTATTTCCAATGAACTTTTATTATCAAAATTTTTTTCTAAATTTTTATAAACAAACAATCCGTCTATTATAAGAGTATTCATTACATTCTCCATTTAATTTAAAAAGAATCTTTTACTATTTGTATCAAATCTAATATTAAAAGTGAATCTATTTTTTAATAAAAAAATATTGTAAATATACTTTTTTATGAATATAATACATTTTTATTTTTATAATAAAAATATTAACACAATTAATTATATAAAATATTGGATAGTAATGGATGATATAAAATTTTTAACTGTTTATGAATTTACAAAAATAATTAAAGCCAATATAGAAAATTCATATCCGCTGGTTTATTTAAAAGGAGAAATTTCAAATTTCAGACCGTCATCTACGGGTCACTGGTATTTTAGTCTTAAAGATGAATTTGCATCTATTAAAGCAATAATTTTTAAAAATCAGCAGTATAGCATTATGAACTCTTTAAGTATAAATAATGATTTTAATTTAAAGGATGGGCAGGAAGTAATTGTTGAAGGAAGAATCAGTTTATATGAAAGAAGCGGAGAATATTCTATAATAATCAGTAAGATTATTCCACTGGGAATAGGAGAATTATCCGTTAAATTTGAATTATTAAAAGAAAAACTATTAAAAAAAGGATATTTTGATGAATCCATTAAGAAAAATATACCAAAATATCCCAGTCATATTGGCATTGTTACATCATCTACAGCAGCTGCTTTAAAAGATATACTTAATGTATTAACAAGAAGATTTGCAAATATTAAAATAACTGTTTTTCCTGCGAGTGTACAGGGTGAGAATGCAAAAAATGAAATAGCAAAAGCAATTAAATTTGCTGATTATCATTATAAAAAAAATGATAAATATAAAGTTGATACATTAATAATTGCAAGAGGCGGAGGATCAATAGAAGATCTTTGGCCTTTTAATGAAGAAATTGTTGCAGAAGCTATATATAAATCGGATATACCCATAATTACAGGAATAGGACATGAGATTGATTTTACAATAGCTGATTTTTGTGCTGATTTAAGAGCCCCTACCCCATCTGCTGCAGCTGAACTTGTAGTACAAAACAGCGAAGATTTAATAAATTCCATTACATCATGCAAACTTCGCATAGAAGGATCCTTTAATTATTTATTAGATAAATTATATTCAAGACTTGAAAGCTGTAATAAAAACAAATTAATAAAATCCTTTGACAGATTATTGCAAAATAAATTACAGGATTTTTCTTATTTAGAAGATAAATTACAAGCTGTTTTTACTGATTTTTATAAAAACTTAAAGCAAAAATTTTATTTATTAGTACAAAAAATTAATGATTTAAGCCCGTTAAATACATTGAGTAGAGGTTATTCTATTGTATTAAATAACAAAAATAAAATTGTTAAAAGTTTTAAACAAGTAAAGTTAGATGAAGAAATTAAAATAATCTTAAATACAGGTGAATTAAAAGCACTTGTAAATAACATAAATAATAAATCCTATTTCAATAATAAATAAAAATTAAAAAATCGGATTATTATTACTAAAAAACAATTATAATTCATATTTAATATATTCATCTATATATTTTTTTATAATTCATTAACACATATCGCTTTTAAATATTTTATTTTTCAATTATATTTATTTAATTAATAACAAATAAATAACCTTAGTTTATATTTTGTATACCTAAAGTTTACTTGAATAATCTAAAAAATTAGTGCTATAAAACAACTCCTTAAATATTTACTTTAATAGTAAATAACATTTTTTTATAAAATATATAAAAACTTTAATAATTAATAAAATTTCTATAAAAAAAGTCCGTCTGTGTCGGCGTGGTCGATAAAAAACTTTATTTATAATATATATATATTAGATAGAAATAAAGGTGATAAAGAATGGATATAATGGTAATTCCATCATGGTTATCGTGTATTTTAAACCGTAATTTATGCCAGAGGGTTCAGGATTTTTTAACTGTAAATGGTCATAAAATAGCTACTTCTATTGAAAAATCGGATGCAATTATATATGCAGGTTGTGGTGTATCTTGCGATACTGAAATGCAGAGTCTTAAAGAATTATTGTTAGTAGAAGAAAAAATTGATATAAAAAATAATAAAGATAAAAAAATAATACTTATAGGCTGCCTGCCGAAACAGAATGAGATTACAAAAGGTGCTCATTTTGATTCTGACAATAATTATAAAGAAACAGTAATAGATAAACGATATACATCAGACCCAACTTCAAATTATGTTATTGTTGATCATTATAATTATTCACTTTTAAATGAAATTTTTAATGCTGATATCCCATTTGATAATATCCCAAATCCGGCTAAAATTTCCTCTGCACATACTGCAAAATCAATTTATTTTTCATTTAAAGCAATGAATGATTATCCAATAAAAGAAAGATTAAAACTGCAAAATAATTTTTTAAAACAGGCTGAACTGCAAAAAAAAATAATTGTAAATAATTTTTTCTATCCGTCTGTTGCTGATTATTTATCTGCATATGGGTACAATCAAATTTTCATTGGAATGGGTTGTAAAAATAAGTGTGCTTATTGTGCAATTAAATTTGCCAGATATAAAATAGCAAGTATTCCTCTTGAAAAAATTATAGCCAGGATCAATGAATTAATTGAAAAAGGTGAAAATAAATTTGTCCTGTTATGCCAGGATATGAGATCATGGGGAATTGATATTGAAAAAAATTGGATAGAATTACTGGAGGCACTTTTTAACATTGATAATCCAAACCTGAAATTTGCTTTATTTAATGTAAAAGCAGAAGATATTCTTGAAGAAAAAAAATTTTTTGATAAAGCTGTATCATCCGGAAAAATATCATATATAGGTGCAATGAATCAGCATGTTAATGATAGAATTTTAAAAGCAATGAAACGTGTACCATTTAATAAAGAAGATTATCTTAATATGATTAATGAATATGGTGATAAAAATGTACATATTCATACATATAATATAATAGGATTTCCTGGTGAAACTAAAGATGAATTTAATGAATTAGTTGATTTTATTAAAGAAATTAAAACTGAAAATTTTTCATTATTAAATTTTCCATATTCGGACAGATTAGGAACACCGGCTTATTATTATGACAATAAAATTCCATTAGATGAAATAATAAAAAGAACAAGGATTATTAATGATGTTTTTCATGATATTTCTGTAAATAGATTTTCAAATATGCCTGATGAATTAAAATTGTCACTTATTACACTGATAAAATTACAGGCTGATCATACGGATTTAAATCAAAATTTTTTATATCATTTAAATGACTGTATTTAATTATTATATGGAGTGAATTATTATATGGAGATTAATTTTGATTTAACAGATGAGATAGATAAATTTTGGGAAAAATTTATGAATGAAATTTGGCATTGCAGCAAATTAATTAAAATTGCATATTCTCCAAAAATCGGTCAGGTTATAATAGAATTAAGTCCATATGTAAAAAATAAATATTTACGTGTAAAAAAATATTTCATTTCCTTAGCTAATGAATCTAAAATAAATGAAGAAATATTATATAATATAGTCAAAAAAATATTCGAAAAGAATGATTTTAAAAATGCTTTAAAAAAAGAAAAAAAACTAAATCATAATACAGATCAAAAAATTAATAATTTTTTCTTAAAAAATGAAGCATATTATAAAGAATTAAAAATCAGTCTTCAAAATGAAATAACCACATATCTTCATTATTATTTACAGCTATGTATTGTATTAGGTGAAGAAAAATTTTTACCCTGGTTTTATAATCATTTTATACAAATATGTTTTAGGATTGATAAGAAAGCTTTTTTTTATGAAAAAGAATATGCAACAATAGATTTTTTAGAAAATAAACTTCTTTTCAGTGAAGTAGCAGATATCAGATATTACGGATATGATGCAAAAGATATTATATGTAATACACCGGTTAATTATCTAATCGAAAAGATTAATGAAGGAAATTATATTATTACCTATCTTGATGAATATCATCTTTCCAAAAAAGAACTTTATAAAATACATCATTATGTTCATCAATCATTAATATACGGTTATGATATTAATAATGGAATTTTTTTAGCAATTGGATTTGATAAAAATAATGTATTAAATAAAATGCAATATAAATTTGATGAATTAAATGCAGCTTTTAATGATGCTGTAAATTACTATAAATTTGCTTCTCCATGGTCAGAAAACAGCGCAATACAATTATTTAAACTGAAAAACTTTATTAATTATCCTGAATTTAATTTATATTCATTTTATTTAAAAATAAATGAATATATTAATGCAAAAGGATCAGTAGAAAATGTACATAATTATTATAATGGTGAAAATATATATTACGGTATAAACACTTATAATGAGTTTTCGCAATATTTAAAATTTATTACAAAAGGTATTAATAAAATTGATTATAGAGCAATTCATATTCTTTATGAGCATAAAAAGGCAATCTATAAAAGACTTCAATATATATATAATAAATTTAATTTTGACAGTAAATATTTGTTAATTATTAATAAATATTCGAATATTGTGAATAAGTTTAATGCAATAAGGCTAAATATACTCAAAAAATGTGTGAATAATTGCAACTGCTATAATGAAATGTATAAACTTATTAATGATAATAATTTTATAAAACATATAATTAATTTTATTGAAAATATCGGTAAAGAAGAAATATCTATTTTAAATGAAATCAGTAAATATTTAGACAATTATCTTAATAGCAGAAAGGTTCTTGTCTAATTATAACATAAAAATAATAAATTTAAAAAAGGAGTAAGATTATGAATATGTGTATTGATATTAAAGAAAAAATAAAAGATTTATTAATTGAGGTAACTGAAAATGAATCATTATCTAATACTATAACAGGTACAACCAATATTATTAATGATGTCGGTCTTGATTCTATCCAGATGATTAATTTTATTTTAATGATTGAAGATGAATTCTGTATTGAAATTGATTTTGAAAATTTTGATGTAGAAAATTTAAACAGTGTAGATACATTATGTAATTTTATATCAGAACATAAAAACTTAAAAAATAATTTATAATTAAAATTTATAGGCAGTTTTATGGGTAAAAAAATTATTTTAGGCACTTTTGATGCTGAGAAATACTGGAGAGATAAAAATTACACGATGCTTCCATATATTGAAGATAAGAATGCAAATAATATAGTTATGGGTATGGATGAATTACTTTTTCCTTTATGCGGTGATGGTGATATATTGGTAACTAGATATACTATGAATCCGGTATTTAAACAGTATTTAAATGAAATAGGATTTAATATTATTAATAACAACCAAGATTTGCATTCTAAAGACAATAATTTTAAAAATACTGTTCATGATTGTGTTTTTAAATTATTACATGATAAACATGAAAATAAATATTTCAAAGATTTATTAAATACAGCAAATCATCTTGAATCATATGCAGTGCTGCCTGAAACTAAAAAAACCTGTGAAAAATATAATATATCATATGATAATCCTGATGTTGAAAATATTAAAAAAGTTAATTCTAAAATATACTCGCATGAACTTAATGATAAAATCAAAATAAAAAAATATGGTACTGTTATAAAAAAATCAACCGAATTGGAAAAATATGCCGGTGAATATATTACGGATAAAGGATTTTTAATCAAAGATGCTTTTGGAGTATCAGGCAAAGGCAATATTTTAATTAACTCTCAAAATATGCTTAAAAGAATAACCAAATATCTTTCATCACAGGAAGATACAGGATTAAATACATGTTTTGTTATTGAGCCTTACCTTAATAAAAAACTTGATTTTTCATGCCAATTGAAAATTTATAATAACGGCAACCATGACATTATTTCCATACAAAAAATAATCAACAACGGATTTTCATATTTAGGATCTTTATCATCTGATAAAGATTTTGATCAATATCTTGACAGTAAAGGATATTTTAAAATTATTAATGATATTGCAGTTGCAATGTATCAGGACGGTTACTATGGTGATGTTTGTATTGATTCTATGATATTGGACTCTGATGAAATAGTACCGATTGTTGAAATTAATGCAAGAAAGTCCATGGGGCTTATTAATTATTATATAGACCGGTATTTAAACGGTATTTCCACAAAAGGACACTTTATATTTTTTTCAGTCGGATTTAAAGGAGATATTCAATTTATTGATATACTTAATAAATTAGAAAAAGAAAACTTATTATTTAAATTAAATAAAAAGAAAGGAATAATCCCATTATCGTCAAAAACAATTTTTATTAACAGGGACATTGATGATTCTTATAATAGTGAAAAAGTCTATAAAGGCAGGTTCTATATATCTTCAGTTTCTGATAAACATAAAGAGAGAATATCTATGATTGAAAGAACCAAGGAAATATTAAAATCATTAAATTTTAATATTTATAATTAATTTTTATATTTTTAAAGGAGCAATTTTTGAGTAAAGAAACCGTTACAATTTTATGTTCAGGTGTTGCATTGGGAGTTTATATTCCGGCTGTATTGATTGATTATCAACTAAAAAAGCATGGGATAAAAACGGAAGTTGTAGTTTTGGAAAATTTATTAGCTGATGATAAAAAGGTAAAAATTAATGAAAACAAAAAAGCGTTTCATAAAAATTTCAGATTAGCATTAACAGGACAAAAATTAGCAAGGGATTTATATCCTACATGCAGTCAGGAGAAAATAAACGCATTATTTACTCAGTGGAATAATGATAGCAGGAGATACTTTATTGTATTTTCAGGTTTCTGGATGTCATTCCTGAATGAATATTTTAAAAAAAGCAAAATCAATTATTTAAATATAGATATTATACACATGGATGCAGATATATCCGCCTCATGGAAGCTTTTTACAGAAGATAGTAAAATATATAATAATATATGGTTATATTCGTGGCAGCAAAAAAAATTATTATATGAACTTCCTGTAACAAGCAATAACCCTTTTTTATATAATGACAGACCCGATAGATTCGTTATTCACGGAGGCGGCTGGGGAATGGGTACTTATCAAAGTAAAATACCCGAGCTTTTAGAAAATAAATTAAATCTGGATATCATAGCTTACGATATCAATGAAGCAAATGATGATAATGAGAATACAAGATATTTTATGATTGATCCGGATTGGACTCCCTGGATTAAAAATGAAAACAATAATCATGAATTTCCTTTATTTGGTGAAATCAAAAAAAATAATAAAACCATATATAAAAATAAAAATGAATACCATGAATTATTTGATGTAATAAGTAAGAGTAAAGCTATCATTAGTAAACCCGGCGGAGCTACATTGCTTGATTCTTTACAATCTGCAACACCAATTATAATGCTTGATCCGTTTGGTGATTATGAACAAAAAAATGCTGATCTCTGGAAGTATTTAGGTTTTGGTATTTATTATGATGAATGGAAAAAATCCGGTTTTTCTATCAATATATTGGAAGAACTTCATAAAAATCTTTTAAAAACAAGAGGTACTCTAATAAATTACCCTCTGGATTATATCAATAAAAATCCCGGTCTATTTAAATTAAATAAAATTAATAAAGAATATATTTTGACCGGAGAAAAACAATGACAGATAAAACAGCTACTTTAAATAAAAATGTATTAACCAATATTAAAGGATTCCCCTACCCCAAGTGGCTTGTGATCCAGCTTTTAGAAAAATGCAATCTGAGATGTACAATGTGCTATGAGTGGGGTAAAGAAGGTTCATATCATAATAAAAAGGATACGGCTCAATTAGATATTAATGTAGTAAAAAAAGTAATAGAGGATGTAAGTCCCGGTAAACCCTATTTAGGGCTTTTTGGAGGCGAACCTTTTATGTATCCATGGATTTATGAGGTACTATATACAGCAAAAAAATTTAATTTAAACATAGATATTCCTACAAACGGTACCTTATTGGAAAAAAATACAGAAATGCTTGTAGAAACACAACCAAGAAGATTATGGATATCTCTTGACGGACCGGAAGAGATTAATGATATGCAGAGAGGTAAAGGAGTTTATAAAAAAGTTATACAGGGCATTGATAGTATTTATTATTTAAGAAAAAATAAAAACTTTCAATATCCAAAGATAGGCATAACAATTATAGTAACACCATTAAATTATCAATATATTGAAAAATTATTTTTAAAACATATTGATATGTCAAAAATTGATCACATAAGTATTGAGTTTCAATTATATGCGACACATAAACAATATGATGAATATGCTGATATTTTAAAAAAGGAATTCGGCATTAATGAGGCACCATGTGCAAAAGGCATAATCTGGGATCATACTGACTTTCTGTCGATTAATATCCCTGATCTTGTAAAACAGATTAAAAATGTAAAAGAATATTGTGAAAAAAAGAACATATATTTTATATCTTATCCTAAAACGATTGAAGAAGATAATATCAATAATTTTTTTACTGCAAATTGGCATAAAATGAAAGATAGAAGAAATCATTGTTCATTCCCATGGTTATACGCAGAAATTAATGCAAGAGGAGATGTATCATGCTGTCATACTTTTTATGATTTAACAAACGGAAATGTAAATGAAAAAGGGATATTGGACATATGGAATGGTGAGAAATATAACAATGTAAGATTATATTTAAGAAAAAACTTATTCCCGATTTGTACGGCATGTTCACGATATTATGCAGATCCGAATAAAAAATAAAATACTTTGCTAAGATAATCATGGCAAGGCGTAAATAACAGAAGGAGTTGATTTAAATGCAGCCAAAAACAGATGTAACATTTGATAAAGAATCATTTAACAGGATAAAAAGAACAATAAGAAATATGTCATTGGGTAAAAAGAAAATTAAAAATAATCCGGCTTTTGCAATGAAATTACCTGATGAAGTCGGTATACAGCTTACAAATAAATGTAATTTAAGATGCAGGCATTGCTTCCAGTGGAATGAAAAAGGAATCTTTAAAAAAATGGCTAAACTACAGCAAAATGAAGAGATTAGTTTTGATCTTGTTAATAAAATAATTTGCGAAACATATGAAATGAAGTCTAATTTATACTTATGGGGCGGAGAGCCTCTATGTTACAGCGAATTTGATAAATTATCCGGTTTACTTGAAAAAGATCCGAGATGGACCGTATTTTGCACAAATGGAATCGATGTAGAAAGCAAAATGGATCCTATATTAAAAATATCAGGTAATCTGGCAATGTTAATAAGTGTTGAAGGTTTTGAAGATGAGAATGATTATGTAAGAGGTAAAGGTACATATAAAAAAGTAATGGATAATATAAAAATGCTTTTGGATTTAAAAAGAAAAAATGTTTACAAGGGTGAAGTATCGGTAAATTGTGTAATCAGTGAAAAAATGACTGAAAAATTATTTGATTTTGCAAATATGTTTGAGGAAACCGGTGTTAATACGCTTTATTTTTGTTTCCCATGGTATATCTCTAAAAATAAAGCCTTGATGATGGATAATTTTTTTAAAAATAATTTTAACTGGCTAAGGAAACTGGATGAAAAGCAAAAAGCAAGCTGGCATTCATATACTTATCAGTATTCCCCTAACCTTTTAGATAAATTAATGGATGAAATCAATAAAATAAACAATAAAACATGGAAGATAAGACTTCGTTTTCAACCGGCTTTGGAAAAATATGAGATAAAAGAGTTTATACTTGATAATGAAGATCATGCACAGGGAAAAACAAAATGTGTAGGAATTACAAACAGGATGAATGTGATGCCAGACGGTAAAATAACAATCTGTAAATTATTCCCAGAGTTTGAGATCGGAGATTTAAATAAAGACTCTGTCTATGATGTATGGAACAGTAAAGATTTTAATAGAGCAAGGGAAATAATAAGCTGCGGATTAATGCCTGTTTGTTCAAAATGCATTTTACTCTACCTTCATGGAGTATAAAAATTTAGGAGTGCTAAAATGAATAATAATGATTGTTTAACTATAAGTAAAAATAGATGGCCTGTTTATACGGATGCAACAATAAAAAAAGTACTGGAAGTTTTTGAGAACAACCGTTTTACTATAAGCGGCTACTGGACAGGTAAAAAATCAATGGAACAGGTTTTTGCAAAAAAATTCGCAGAATATAACGGTGTGCCTTATTGTGTCCCAACATCAAACGGATCCAATGCACTTGTAGTAGCACTGGAAGCCCTGGATATAGGATTTGAAGATGAAGTAATAGTACCTGCTTTAACATGGCTTGCAACAGCTACATCCGTTTTAAATGTAAATGCATTCCCTGTAATTATAGATGTTGATCCGGATACCTATTGTATGGATGCAAATATTATTGAATCATATATAACAGAAAAAACAAAAGCAATAATACCGGTACATTTATACGGCTGTATGTCTGATATGGATGCGGTAATGTCAATCGCAAAAAAGCATAATTTAAAAGTAATAGAAGACTGTGCTCAGACACACGGCTCAATATGGAAAGGCAAAAAAGCAGGCACAATTGGAGATGTAGGTGCTTTTAGTTTTGAACAGAGTAAAACTTTAAGCTCCGGTGAAGGCGGATGCGTTATTACTAAAGATACGGAATTATATGAACTTCTTTCACAATTAAGAGTTGATTCCAGGGTATTTACAGATAAAACTGTAAATTATGGTGATTTAGAGTTAATTGAACTGGGCAGAATACAGGGATCAAATTATAAAATGACAGAGATACAAGCTGCTATTTTAATAGAGCAACTGGAATATTTAGAAGAATTAAATATAATTCGTGAGGAGAATGCTTTATATCTTGATAATTATATCAAATTAATTCCAGGATTAAAAATCATGAAACGGCTGCCTCAAATCAACAGACAATCCTATTTTTCATATTGCATTAAAGTTGATTCTCAATATTTTGATTGCAGTAACGATATAAAATTATTGTTGATTAGAGAAAAAATACTAAAATCATTAAGAGAAAGACTGGGTATTCCGCAATATTTTCTGCATCCATCATATCAACCGTTAAATACAAGCAAAATGTTTTGTCCCTGGACAAAAAGAAGATATCCTGAATCAATATCAAAAACAGAAGAATATTGGAGAAATCTCAATCTTCCGGTTTCATCAAAAGCTGTTAGAGAGTCCATTGTATTTCATCATTCTATCCTATTAAAAGAAAAAAAGGAATTGGATTTAATAGTTAATGTATTGGATGAAATTGTATCAAATATAAAAAAAAGAAAAGCAGATATTTAATCATTTTTTCTGAGCTGGATTATTTTTAAGGTGTACAAATGAAATTAATTGATAAGAAACTGGCTGATAACATTATTGTATCATTACCAAGACATGCTCTTCCTGTTATTAAAGAGATCTGGGATGATAAAATATACAATCAGATTTATCAAATAAAAAAGAATGACATTGTTTTTGATATAGGAGCAAATATCGGTATTTTTTCCATATATGCAGCATCTTTAGGAGCACAGGTTTATAGCTTTGAACCTAATCCTGAAATATTTAAAATTTTAGATCAAAATATTAAAAAAAACAAACTTAATAAAAAAATATTTATATTTAATTATGCAATTGGCAATGCAAATGAAGATGTTTATTTATCAATACCTTTATCAGATAAAATTTATTCTGAAGCTTGTGCCTCAATAACAAAGAGTTTTATAGACAACTTTGATAAATATACGGATAACGGTTATAAAAAAATAAAAGTCAAATGTTTTAAACTTAATAATTTCATCCAAAAATTAAATATTAATAAAATAGATTTAATAAAACTGGATTGTGAAGGTACAGAATTAGATATATTGAAGTCTTTTAATATAGCCAATAACTGCACAATACTGAATATTGCCATGGAAACACATGCCTGTTATTCTCAAAAAGAATTATGCAGTATTCTTTTTAATAAAGGTTTTATTATTGATAAAATAATTAAATTTACACAACCAAGTAATACCGGATTTCTTTACTGTTCATACAAAGCAGATAAAAATAAATTAATAAAATCTCAACCTATTGCAGATTTTGATTTTAATGAAAATCAAAAAAATTATGTTTTCATAGATGACACAATTATTCCTAATGCAGATAAATCTTTTGCAATCAATGAAATAAATCCGCTTCTTAAATATAAATGGACAATAGTTAATACAACAAAAACAATTAAAAAGAAAGGATATAAAATAAAATATAAAACAAATACACTGGGGTTACATAAAGTAAAGCTGGAAGTTAATTTAAATAGTAAAAAAGATGATATACAAAAAGAAATATACACAGTTAAAAAAGACTATTTTTTAAAAAATATCGATTATACATTACTTAAACAAAATGAAGAAATTAATGCTGAAATTAATAATACTAAAAAAGTATTTTGTATCCCGGCTAAATTACTTCCAAAATATAAAAGAAGCGGCAATATAATAGTATCAACGGATAGAGTTAATATTGATAACAACTTAATATTAGAATTTAATAAACAAAAATATAATATTAAAAACTATTTTGAAGAAATTTCATTAAAAAATATATTATTTGATTTAGATATTATTTTCACGATTAATCCTGAAAACAACCAGTCAACAGAAAATATAAAAATCAAATGGTGGGATGCACCTTTAAATAACTATGAGAATAATAAAAAATCAGATATGCCCATAAAAGGTACGGATGATTATATTTTACCAAAACAGGGTGAAGAAAGTTTATTTTTATTTAATGGTAAAAAAAAGCTTATTATTAATCATGAAATGTTCCCTGTAACATGGGATCCAAATAGACTTGTAATCGGTATTTCATCATTACATAATAAAAATCTAACTGATAAACTCCAAGGGCAATTAATATATTCAAATAAAAAATATGATTTAAATGATTATTATTATGAAATTAAAATCAATGATTTTGATCTGGAAAATAATCTTGATTTCATAATAGAACTAACTGAAAAAAGCTTTATAAAAGTAAACTGGTGGAATGAATAAAGGCAATAAAGAATGAATAATGAAAATATTAATTTAGGTATTTTAGGATGTGCAAAAATTTCAACATTTTCTATATTTAATGCAGTCAAAGATATACCTCAAATAAAAATATTTGGTATAGCAAGCAGCTCTATGTTTAGAGCAATAGAATATGCAAATAAATATAATATACCAAAAATATATAACAGCTATGAAGATTTAATAAACTCTAATGATATTGATTGCGTATATATTCCTTTAACTAATGATCTACACTATCAATGGTCTCTTGAATCATTAAATGCAAAAAAACATGTATTGGTGGAAAAACCGGCAGCTTTGAATAATAATGATTTTAAAAATATAATGCAGGCATGCATCAAAAATAAAGTTCATCTTTTGGAAGGTATAATGACACAGTACCATCCATGGCAGAAATTCCTGATGGAAATAAATGATTCTAAAAAATACGGTAAATTAAAAAAAATAAAATCCGTCATGAATTTTATGCTTAACAAAGATGATTCGTCAAATTACCGTTTGATTCCTGAAAAAGGCGGGGGAGTTTTTTATGATCAGGGAGTTTACTGGCTGCAATTTTTACAATGCTTTAAAAACTTAGATAATATTAAATATCACGCTGTTTCAAAATTTAAAGGTCCAAATAATTGTGACTGGACATTTGATGCAGAAATAATATATAAAGACGGCTTAATATCAGAATATCAAACTTCTTTTGAAAAGCCTTTTGAAGCCAGTCATGAATTGGAATTTGAATATGCAGTTATAAAAATCCCGGATTTTATGCGTCCGTATTTTGGTTATCAAAAAATTAAAATAGAAATAAATGATCTTAGAACGGGTTTGAAAAACATCATTATCTTTAATCCTGAAAATTACTTTGTTAATCAATTAAAATATTTTATCAGCATGCTTAATGAAAATATAAATATAAATCAATTAGAAAAAATTTCTGAAAGAATTTATTATTTAGAAAAAATATATAATTATGCAAAAAATAATTTTGTTTTAAATCATTAAAAAAAGGAGAAAAAACATGAAATATGGATTTGTAATACCTACATACAATAATAAATATTTATTAAAAAACACATTGGAGGCATTAAATTACCAAAACAATTATTCTGAAAATGACTACGAAGTAATAGTAGTAGATGACGGATCAACTGATAATACATCTTGTTATATTAAAAATATAAATAAGAATTATAATTTAAAATATATTTATTTAGAAAGAACAAAAGATTCATGCAGGGCTAAAACAAGAAATCAAGGATGGAAAAGCTCTGAGGCAGAAATAATTATTTTTATTGATTCTGATATTATTGTAAAAGAGAATTATCTTGAAGAACTTGACAGATGTTTCTCTATAAATAAAGATATCCTTGTAATCGGCAACAGGCTTATGCTGGGAGAATCATATACAACCGATGATATCATCAACAAAAAAATATTTAAAAATAATGTTTTTGATAGTGAAAATTTTAATCTATTAGAATTCAGACATTTTTTATATGAAATACTTTCTTATAATCCCAATGTTAATTTATATAATTGGATGCAAGTTTACAGCTGTAATATGGCAATCTTAAAAAAACATTTGGAAAAAATAGGCGGTTTTGATGAAAATTTTAAATTTTGGGGCTTAGAAGATGTAGAGCTTGGATATTCATTAATTAAAAATGGAGTCCAGCTTATAATCAATAGCAAATTGGAAGTATTACATCAATATCACGGCAGCAGAAATGACCTTGCAATTACTGAGGAAAAAATATCAGGTTATAAAAAAAATATTGATTATTTCTTAGCAAAACATCCTAATGCCCTGACCAATGTTAATAAAAGATTAATCTATAAATTTTTTACCGGTGATTTACCTGTTGATACGATGCTTTTAAGTTTACTAAACATGGGATATGAAATTGTTAAAATTAACTTTATAGATCACAGCCAATTAATGGATATAAAAAGCAACATTTTAAATATTGATTCTAAGAAAAAAATTAAAGTAGTTATTAATGATTATATTGAAGATACGGATCTTGATTTATGGATCCAGCTCTTAGGAAAAACAAAATACGAGATTAAATATTATCCTATGTCAAAAAGAATAGATAATAAATCTTTATCAAAATTTTTAAAAATGGAAAGAGCTAAAAAAAAATACAATGAATTTAATTAAGAGGTAATTTATGAGAGTTTTCATGGCTCTGTTAAAACTTAACATAAAAACACTGATTCAATACAAAGCCTCATTTTTAATATCAATGATAGGTGATCCTGTAATATTATTAATCAATATTGCAAATTTCACGGCAATATATGCTTACAATAAATCAGCATATATTTTAGGCTATAATCTGTCACAGATGATCTGGTATTTTGCTGGAATCACATTGATATGGTATTTGATCTGGAACAGTACTGATAATAATATATCAACTAAAATAATAAGCGGAGATTTATCTGTTACTCTTTTAAAACCTGTATCATTATTTTTATTTGAATTTGCAAATGCATTAAGTTTAAGATTGGTTGCTTTATTTTTAGAATTTCTGCCCAGTATTATTTTATACAGCATATTCTTTTTTCCAGAATTTTTAACACTAAACTCTTTATTAAAATTTTTATTAACTGCGGTTTTATCATTTATTTTATATTTTTTAATAAATTATCTTATCGGATTATCTGCTTTTAATATTAAAAGCAATTATTCATTGCAGAGTATCAAGATCGTTTTAATATCATTAACAGCAGGAGCCTTTATTCCTCTTGATTTTTTTCCATTATGGGTAAGAACAATTGCGGGATTGCTTCCGTTTCAATATTTATTTTACTGGCCTTTGCAGATATTTTTAAATAAAGATATTGTAAAAGGCATATTACCCTTTTTAAAAATAATAGGATTCCAATTATTCTGGATCATTTCATTATTTATATTATGCAGATTATTATGGAAATTAGTTTTAAAAAGATACTGTGCGGCAGGAGGTTAAATTATTTTGAATAGAGTTTATGATTTTTTTAAGCTTTTCTGCTTTAACTGTAAAATAAAATTATCACGCGGTATGCAGTATAGAGTTGATTTCTTTTTAGGAATATTTATATCATTAGGATTATCAAGCCTGGGTCCTATTTTTCAGTATTTGATTTTTTCTCAAACCAGAGGATACCCTGATTGGAATATAAAACAAATAGTACTATACCAGGGTGTTTTATTATTATGGTTCGGGATAAAAGATATGCTTTTTGGTGAAATAAGAAGCTATATAGAGACAATGATTAAAAACGGAGAGTTTGATATGATTTTATTAAAGCCCTATCCGCCGATAGGATTAATTTTATCAAACGGTTTTTATTTTCAGGGTATAGGACCAATTATTGCAGGTTTAATTATAATTATTTTTTCTGTTAGATCTATGTTTCTTCATATCAGCTTTATTAGTATTATTTTATTCTTATTATTCTTCCTGATCGGAATAATTTTGTACATGGCATTAACAATATTTTATTGCACAATAACAATAATGTTAGTTTATATGAACAGGCTTGGTGAAATCATAGATAAATTTTTAAGATTTACCAACTACCCTGTCGAAATTTTCATGCCTTTTTTGAGAATTATTTTTATTGTTTTTTTTCCCATTGCTGTATGGGTTTATCTGCCCACACAGGCATTACTTAATCGTGTAGAAATATATTCATTTATCAGTATTATAGGAAGTATTATTGTTTTTACTTTAAGCATTATTATGTGGAATTTTACTTTAAAAAAATATACAAGCGCCGGCGGTTAATTTATGAATGAGAATATTATAAAAATTACTAATATTACTAAAATATTTAAAGTGCCTGAAAAAACTAAAGAAGGATTACTGTCTTCTATTAAGCTGTTATTTAACAGAAAATATAAAATAATTAAAGCGGTAGATGATATTACATTAAATATAAAAAAAGGTGAAATCAGAGGCTTAATAGGTCCAAATGGAGCAGGTAAATCAACTTTAATAAAAATGATATCGGGTATACTTTACCCTTCAAGCGGATCAATAGATGTCATGGGTTTTACACCGTGGCTGCATAGAGAAAGTTATGTAAAAAAAATCGGAGTGCTTTTAGGACAAAAAACACAGCTTTTTTGGGATCTTCCTGCTATAGATACATTCTCACTAAATAAACAATTATACAAAATCCCGGATAATAAATTTAAATTTAATTTAGAATATTTTAAAGAAATTCTTCAATTAGGTGATGTTATATATAAACCGGTTAGAAATTTATCACTGGGAGAAAGAATCAAATGTGAGCTTGTATGCTCAATGCTTCATGAACCACAGCTGGTTTATCTTGATGAGCCGACTATCGGTTTAGATGTTTTTGCAAGAGATGCCATTAGAAAATTAATTAAACAAATAAATAAAGATAAAAATATTACTTTCATACTTACAACACATGATTTAAATGATATAGAAAATCTCTGCCGTAATGTAACTATAATAAATAAAGGAAAAATCGTATATGATGATTCTATCGAAAAACTCAAAACATATTTTTCTTATAAAAAAATAATAGAATTAAAATTTTATAAAGAAATAAAAGAAAAAAATCTAACAAACTTTAATGTAATTAATTATACGCCTCTAACAGCAGTATTGGAAATAGATCTTTATTTAAATAATCTGCAATTAGAAATTAATAAAATAATAAATACTTTACCTGTTAAAGATATAAATATCGACAGCATTAGTATTGAAGAAGTAATAAAACAAATTTATAAAAATTAAATAAATTAGGAATAAATTATGAATAATTTAAAAATCAAATTATATGCCGGTTTAGTTTGTCCAAGGAGATCACTTGATTATAAAAAACTCGAGAAATATTTTTTACAAAATAATTGTAAAATTGTAAATAATCCCGAGGATGCTACACATATAATAATTATTACATGCGGTTTTATAGACAGGAATATACAGGAATCACTAGATTTAATTAAAACATTAAATAAATACAATGCAAAATTAATGGTAGGCGGTTGTTTAAATGATATCGCGGAAAATATATTAAAAGAAAATTTTAGCGGTGATATTTTTACTACAAAAAAAATAGAAAAAATCGATGATTTTTTCCCTGATTTTATACATAAATTTCATACAATATCAGATGCCAACTTTTTACATGATTATCATGAAATTGATACCATTATTGGTGAAAGAGAAAGAATTGTTGAAAAAATATATTCCAATAAAACAAAATTTTATTTCTGGCATAAACCTTTTGTAATAAGAATCGGTTACGGTTGTAATTGCAAATGTACATATTGTTCTCATAGAAATGCAATCGGCAAATATAGAAGTAAAAGCATGAAAGAATGTATAGAAGAATTTAAAACAGGTTACGGCAATGGATATAAATATTTTCAGATAACATCAATGGATACAGGCTGTTATGGGCTTGATATTAAATCATCATTGCCTGAATTATTAAATAATTTTTTAAATATAGCTGATGATACTAAATTTATATTGGAAGATATCAATCCAATGTGGATAAATAAATACAGTGATGAAATTGTAGAATTAACAAAAAGAAAAAAAATTATCGGTATACAGACTCCAATGCAGTCAGGCAGTATGAATATATTAAAAAAGATGAAAAGATGGAATAATACTGGAAAATTTTTAAAAATTCTAAATAATATCAAAGAAGCTAACCGCTTTATTCATTTATCAACAGAAGTATTATTAGGATTCCCGACAGAATCAGATGATGATTTTATGCAAACATTAACATTTTTTAAAATGGCATGTTTTGATTTTACATATATTTATCCTTATTTTGAAAATGAATTTGTAGATTCAAAAAATATATATCCAAAATGCGATAAAGATACAATTGATGACAGATTATATAGAACAATAGATTTTTGTGATAAAAATAAAATTAGTTACAGCATCATGTTAAATAATAAAACAAAACTAAAAATTTAAAAATAAATATAAATAATAAAATTAATTATTACTAAGGAGTTTTGTAATGAAAATTATTGAAGTAAATCTTCCAAACGGCTACAGGCTTAAAGCGGTAGAAAAATCAAAATCTATCATAAATGAGATATGGAAAGAAAAAATATATGAAAAAGATTTTAATATTGAAAAAAATATGAATGTATTAGACATTGGTGCAAACCAGGGTTTTTTTTCATTATATGCAGCCAGTAAAGGTGCAAATGTTATAGGGGTAGAACCGGAAGAAAAAAATTTTGATATCTTAAATGAAAATATAAAGATTAATAAACTTGAAAAACAAATTAGAGTATATAAATATGCTGTCTCTTGTAAAGAAGGTATGATTAATTTATACTCTCATGATTTTGATGAAGAATTTGCATCCGGAATAGTAACTACATCAAAAAATTTTTTAAAAATAACAAAAAAACTCAACTATAAAAAAATTAATACTCAAAAGGTTAACTGTATAAGCTTAAAAAAATTACTTACTATGATACATTTTGAAAATATTGATTTATTAAAAATTGATTGCGAAGGTGCTGAGATCGATATTTTAAAAAGTGCTCAAAAAGATTTTTATAAAAACATAAATAATATAGTTATGGAGACTCATGATACATATCCGGAAAAAGATATATTTCACCTTATAAAAGAAATTGGATTTAATATAGTATCATATAAAAAATTAGGCGGCTTATTTAATACAGGATATATTTTTGCTGAAAATAATAAAATTACACAGAAGAATATATATAAAAATCCTATAGCAATCATTGATATCCCTTTATTTAGTAAAGTTAATAATAAAATTTTAATAAATGGTTCTAAAAGTTTTTCTGCAATAAATAGAAATGGTAATTTAACTTATAATTGGTTTATTAATGAAGAAAAAATAAATATTAATGATTCATCATTTGAATATATATTTAATAAAACAGGATTACATACAATACAATTAGAACTTACAGATAATAACAATAATAATGATATAATAAAAAAAAATATCTGGATCCTGAAAAATAAATACTTTAATAAAATAAATAATGTTTCTGTATTACAAAAAGAAGGTGAAGATAATATATATATAATAAATAAAGAAAAACATTTTTCAATTAAAATACCAAAAACATGGAAATTAGACAGGTTGATTATTGGTATAAAATATATTGATTCAAATGATTATTCAGCACATTTTAATTTTAATGATAATATTACAGATTTATCAAAAGAATATACAGAAATAGAATTATACCACCTGCCGTATGATTTAGAGATTAATTTTTCCATATATACAGATAATATACAAAATTTTAAAATAAACTGGTGGGCTATCGACAATAATAAATTTAATCAATCCATAATTGCATGGATAAGAAAAAAAAATTTAATAAAAAATTCGATATAAATTTTATCATCAAATAAATAATAGGGAGTTTTATCTTGTCAAATAATTCATTTTGTTGTATGCCCTGGACAAATTTAAGCACAATTCAGGATGGGAATGTTTTAATATGCTGTAAATCCAATGGTAAGTTTAAATTAAATCATGCTATTAATTTTATTAATAGAAAGATCCAATTATTAAATTTGAAAACCAACAGTATTGATGAAATAATGAATTCTGATACTTTTAAGAAAGTCAGACTTAAAATGTTGAATGGAGAATGGCCTAGTCAATGCAGCCAATGCCTTGAAGAAGAAAAAAAAGGTATAGAAAGCTTTCGTATATATTTTAAAAAAATAATTGACTATAAATTTAATATTGAAGATGCATTAAAAATTACGGAAACTGACGGTTCTATTAAGGTTAATTTAAAATCAATCGAATTAAGATTCAGCAATAAATGCAATCTTAAATGCCGTATTTGTAAACCCTTTAACAGTATAAAATTAAAAAATGAGTATTTAAAAATTAATAATGAACTTTTTAATTATTTCGAGCAGATTGATAATAATGAAATTTTACTTGAAGAGAAAATTTGGGATAATCTGTTTAAATCAAATGAAGAACTTTCCCACATATATATAGGCGGCGGAGAACCCTTAATTTTAAAAAAACAGTGGGATTTTTTAAAATATTTAATAAACAATAATTTATCAAAAAATATTTCTTTGTGGTACAGCACTAATACAACTTATTTACCTGATTATGCATTTGACATTTGGAAAAATTTTAAAAATGTTTTCTTTAATCTTTCTATTGATGATTTAGAAAAACGATGTGAATATTTAAGATACGGATTAAAATGGAATAATGTTTTAAATTTTTTAAATAAGATAAAAAACAATAAAGATATAAGTTGCAAAATTTGTATTACACCAACAATAACATGGCTTAATATTCATTATTATGATGAGTTTATAAATTTTTTTAAAGATTTTAATATATGCAATAATTATTTATATTTTCCCGATTATTTAAGTCCATGGATTTTGCCTGATTATATAAAAATAAAAATAATTGATAAGCATAAAAATTTACATAATAATAATAATTTTATACAATTTCAAACACAAATTATTAATAACAACTCAAATATTGAATTATTTAAAAAAGGCATTCAATTTAATAAAATACTCGATAATAGCAGGAATCAAAATTTTAAACTGATATTTCCTGAATACTATGATATGATAAAAAAATACTGGGATGAATAATCTCTTAAATTAAAATACTATAAATTTGATTTAGTTCTTTTTAATACATTGTCTTCATCATTATTATTTTCAGATTCATTTTTTATAATTTCATTCTGTTTTTTTAAGATTAGATTTCTTAAAGAATTATTCTCATATGTTATATAAACAGATGTGTCTTCATTTAAAATACTATTACCTGTATTTGCAATAAAGTGTACAAATATACCGTTTATTATAACTTGATAATTATATTCAAGAAAAATTTCCTTAATTTTATTCTTATCAATATTAACATAGTATATATCAAAAAATAATCTTATTAAATCTTTATAAACTGCTTTAGCATCAACCCAGAGATTTAAATTATCTTTTTTATTCATAAAAACTTCAATTTTAGTTAAAACTAAATCATCTTTGTTATTTTTCGGATTATAAAAAGTAAAAATCACTTTTGCAGGTATATCAAAAAAAGGTATTCCTTCTGAAATATATTTAACGCTTGCAGAAGATTTTAAGTCAGTATATTCATCCCTACTCTGAAATGCTTTGTAATACTTCAATTTTCTTAAACCGGTATCTGTACTCTGTATTTTTTTTTCGACTTCATTATAAGTTGCCCCCCAATTTAAATTAAATAATTTCGGCTGATTTTCCTGTGAAAATAATAAAGCATTATTTATTAGTAAAAGAAAAATAAATATAACATTTTTACTCATAAAAATCCCCACTTTTAAATTAAAAATTTATTTTACAAGCTCCATCTCCTATATTAAAAATATAAAACTCCGGTTTTATATTAGTTAAAGCAGTATATTTTTTTTCTATTTCTTTAATTATCTTATCTTTATTTTTATTTTCAATTAGATTAACGGTACATCCGCCAAATCCGCCTCCGGTCATTCTGGAAGCAATTACCCCGTCGGTTGACCTTGCCGAATCAACTAATGAATCAAGATGAAATCCGGTTACCTCATAATCATTTTTTAGAGAATCTCCTGATTCATTCAATAACTGTGCAAAATTTTGCATATTTTTATTTTTTAATGATATAAATGCTTGGCTGACCCTTTCATTCTCAGTTATTACATGGTTCAATCTTTTTTTTATTATTCGATTATTATTAAATCTATTTCTAAATAATTCCCATTCTTTAATGCTGATTTTTCCAAGTACATCCTTATTACATCCGTAACTTTTTAATAATTTAAAACCCTCTTCACATTCACTTCTTCTTTCATTATATTTACTTTCATTTAATTTTCTTTGTTTATTTGTATTTGCAATCAAAAGAATATGATCTCCAAAATCAATATTTGTATATTCAAAATTTAAATTATAACAGTCAAGTTTTATAGCCGTATCTTTTTTTGCATTTCCAACAATAAATTGATCCATTATTCCGCAATTAACACCTACAAAATTATTTTCGGCTTTCTGGGCAAGTAATGTATAATCAACCATACTCTTAGTACCCGGTAAAGGGATTTTAAAATTATTTAAATCTAAAAATGCTATTATTGAAACCATTTCGAATGAAGCCGATGAAGATAAACCTGCGCCATTAGGGATATTACCGAATACAAGACAATCAAAACCCTGTTTTATATCATTTTTTATTTTTTTTAATTCATTTAAAATACCTTTTACATAATCAGTCCATTTATTTTCTTTTATTAAAGGCATATTTAAGTTTATTTCCTCAATTTTTTTATCAAAATTTACAGATGTTATCCTGATTTTAGATAGATTATTTTTTTTTGTAATAAAATAAGTTCCTCTATCTATACCCGTCGGGAATACTAATCCGCCTGTATAATCGGTATGCTCGCCAATTAAATTTATCCTGCCTGGTGCAAAATATACAAAAAAGTCATTTTTGTTATCTTTAAAAATATCATCAAATTCAAATAATAAATTTTTAATTCTTGTAATCATAATAATATTTATACCATATTGATTATAATAATTTCAATAACAAATAAGTAAAAAAACTTGCATTTTAAAAATTTTTCATGTAAATAGAAAAAATGATAAAAAAAATAATAAATAGAATAATTTTTATATCATTAATTATTATAATTTTTATTTCATGCAAAACAACTACCGAACCTATTGTATATGATAAAAACATAGACATTATTAAAAAAGAAAGTCAATTAGTCCAAATATTAATAAATAATGATAATTTTGAAAAAGCACATGAGCAAATAGATAAATTATTAAAATTATATCCAGAAAATGAATCAATTTTAGAATTACAAGGCTGGCTGTTGTTAAAAGAAAAAAAATATAATGATAGTGAAAAAATTTTTTTAAGCCTGCTTGATAAAAAAAATAAAAATCCTCATGTATATGCTGGTTTAGCAAGAATATATAGAATAACAGGTAATAAAGAAAAAGCATTAGAATACGTTAATAAAGGAATTGCTTATCTGCCTACCATCTCTGTTTTATGGTTAGAAAAAGGAATACTGGAATATGAAAATAAAGAATATAAAAAAGCAATAATTAATTTTAATAAAGCATATAGTCTTGATACAAAAAATTATGAAGCATATTTTTTTAAATATATTACATTATTAAGATTAGATAGAGAATTAGATGAGATAAAGCATTATTGGGATAAATTGATTCAAGATGGGAATGCTAAAAGCTGGTTTTATTTATATCATGCCGATGTTTTATATGATATGGATTATAAAGAATATTCATTAGAAGTAGTAAAATCCGGTTTAATTAATTATCCTGATGATCCGTATTTGTTAAATATGTACTCATATTATCAATATGAAAAATATTTAGAAATAAAAGATGAAAAAATATTAGTCGAAGCAGAAGAGAATATTTTAAAATGTATTGAGCTTTCAGAAAAATTAAATGCCGGATTTATCGATACATATTTATCTATATTGAAGGCAAAAGGCGATGATGAAAAACTGGAGGAAGAAGCAAATAAATATTTTTTACTTTTTCCGGAATCCGATATTATGATAAAATGGATAAAATTTCTTAATAAAAAACAGTAAAAAGGTAATTAAAATTGAAAAATAAAATATATATAATTTTAATAATGACATATCTTATTCTTTTTATATCCTGTAACAAAAAAGAAGAATTTAAAAAAATGCATAATATTTTTAAATTGAAAATGGGATATAATGAAAATGAAATAGGCTTTTTTTTTAATAAGGATCTTATCTCCAATAAAATATTAAATGTCTATCATTTAAATGGTTTTTATTATATTTCTGATCCAAAAAATAATAAAATTATGAAACTAACTAAAAGCGGTGTACCGGTTTTAATTATTTATAATGCTTCAGAAAATCCTCAAATAAAACCTACAGAAGAAAATGTAAATGATGAAACAGGAGATAAAGAAATTGCATATGTTAAATTATATAAAGAATATCCTATTTATTCTCCCGGATTAATAGCTGCTGATGTTAATAAAAATATATATATTGTAAATAATCATCCGGATTATAAAACAATAAATACTGATAATAGCATTGTATTTTCATTAATATTAAAATTTGATAAAAAAGGTAATTTGTTATATAAACTGGGATCTGACGGAATCAACTCAAACCCATTTGGTAATATTATAAATATGATATGTGATAGTAATAATAATCTTATAATACAGGAGCAACTTAAATATAATTCTGTAATATATAAATTTAGTCCGGAAGGTGAACTTGTATTAAAAGAAATAATAACGAAAGAACAAATCCCTTTAAATGATAAAGAAAAAGATTTTATTGTTGATATAATAAGCATAAAACCCGGTTATATTGAAGATGAAGTTTTAATTACTTGCCAGTATTTAAAAAAAGAAATTGAAAATTTTTCGATTGTTTCTTATGAAGTTATGTATGAAAAAATATTTAAATACTCTTTAAATAATAAATCATTTGTGGATTTATTATTAAAATTAACTCCAAAATATATTGAAATACCTAATGATAATAATGATGCAAATATAAAAAAAGTCTTTGGTAAAACGAAAAAAGTACTTAAACCAATGGAAAATTTATTAGGTGTTGATACATTTGGGAATTTATACTTTAGTCAGACTAAGCTAATTTTAAATGACATAAGCAATTGTTCACAAAATTTATATATATATGATAATAGAAATAAATTAAAAAATAATCTGGTAATAACCTATCCAAAAGATATACAATATTCATCTGATTTACATGTTTCTCCTTCAGGTAAAATTTATTCTTATTATATAAAAGATGGAGAATTACAATTTGTATCGGTTAAAGAATAACTTCAAAATTATCAAAACATATGAAGCTTCATTATTAGATCAAAAAGCTCAAAGTATGAATAATATCCCGGGTATTGTCCTGATGGAAGAGGCTTCAGAAAAACTCTTTCTGTCAATAATAAAAGATTTTAAAAATTTTAAAAATGAAAATATTGCAATTATTTCCGGCTGGGGGAATAATGGGGGCGATTCACTAAGCCTTGCAAGAAAATTATTTTTCAATAATATAAAATGTGATGTTTACATTTTTAGAGATAAAAAAGGTTCTGATTTATATAATTTACAATTAAATATTTTAAGTACATTGGATATTAAAATAATTGATATTGACAAACTTAAAGATCATATTGATGATTATACTGTTATTATAGACGGCATATTCGGTATCGGTTATAAATATAGAAAAGATAATTATATAGAAAATTTATTTAAGATTATAAATATTAGTAAAGCAAAAATATTATCAATAGATACGCCATCCGGTATTGATATTGATCAAAATTATTCTATTACGGCAGATTATACTTACTCAATTGGCTTTTTAAAAGAATATTTTTATTCTATAAATACAAGAAAAAAAATAGGTAAAATTAAAAATTTAAAAATTTCTTTTAATATAAATAATATAAAAACAGATAATAATGTTTATTATTTAAATAAAATTAAAAAAATAAATTTAAAAAAAGATAATTTTGTCCATAAATATACAAGAGGAAGCTGTATATCTATCGGAGGCAGCAAAGGTCAGTTTGGCTCTATTATTTTTACGGCAGAGTCGGCTTTAAAAACAGGATGCGGTATATCATTAGTTATTACGGAAGAAGATAATGTCTGTTACATGAATGCTATGACAAAGAATATTATTTTTGATTCATTTAATAATATTTTTAATTATATTGATAAATATAATACTATTATAATAGGGCCGGGATTAAAAGTTAATGATAAAAATAAAAAAATTATTGAAAAACTGACAGAGTTTGATAAACAATTTATACTTGATGCTTCTTTTTTTTCAATATTCAATAAAGAAATATTATTTAATTTTAAAAAGACTCCGATATTAACACCTCATCCCAAGGAATTTAAAACTTTTTTTATTGATGAATCCTTAAATCTAAATTCTAATACGATCGATGTTGTACAAAAAATATCGGATAAATATAATTGTATTATCATATTAAAAGAATCATTTCTAACAATATCTATTCCTAATAAACATATTTTTATTTATGATAATCCAATGAGAATACTGGCGCAAGCAGGGAGCGGTGATATATTAACCGGTATAATAGGCGGATTATTATCACAAGACATAGAATATGAAGATGCAATTATTGAATCAATCAGGATATTTTATAAAATTGCCGGATCATTTAAAAAAAATAATTTTTTAAGTTATTCACAAGACAAATTTATAGAAAAAATTTCTTATATTAATTAAATATTTTTTTAAATTATTAAAGGCAAATAATATGAATGATGAAACAGATGATATAAAAGAACCCGAATTATTTATAAACGGCAAAAAAATAAAATTTCACTATAACCGTAAAGAAAGATTAAATCTTATACATAATAAAAAAGAGCCAAATAATTTTTTAAGCCCTAAAAATAGATTTTTACATATACAAATTTTAAGCTTAATTTTCATTTTATTTATTGTATTTATTATTTTAAAATTTGTAGATAATGCTAAAAGTACCGAATTAAACGGATTTAAAATATATTTAAGCAAAAAACAGATAAAAAACAGTCCAAACATAGATTTTAAATTTAGAATACAAAACAATAATAATAATGAAAATATTATTGAAGAAAATAATAGAAAATTTATATTTAAAGTTTATAATGAATCAGAGCAATTATTATTTAATAAGGATATAGTTATCCAAAAAAAATATTTTGCTCCAAATGAATCATTTGAAGAACTTATTATATTTGAGAAACCAAATAAAAATAAATATAAAGCTTATTTATATTTAAATAAAGATAATAATGAAAACGAACTACTTTTAAGCTTAGATTTTACTATAAATTAAAATTTTTTATCTATTATTATCCCAATATAATTGTCCGCATGCAGCATTTATATCATATCCCCTGCGATATCTTTTTGTTGAATTAATGCCTAATTTTTTTAATTCATTATAAAATCTATTAATTGCTTCTTGATTTAATTTTATATTATCATCATTTGCTGGTATTAAATTAAACATTATATTATACTCTTTCAACTTAGCTATTTCAGAAAGATCATCATCATTCATATTAAAATCTTCTATAAGTACATATTCAAAAGTTATCCTGTTCTTATATCTATTAATTACATATTTGATGACTGTCAATAAATCATTAATATTATATTTTTTGCTGATAGGCATTATTTTTTCTCTATTTTTTTGAATCATTGAGTTTAACGATACAGCAAGATTGATAGAATTAAATTTTTCTAGTAATGGAATTATCTTATCAGTTATCCCGCATGTTGATACAGTAATCCTGGACATTGATAATTTTAGATTATTTATAATAATTTCTATAGCTTTTGTTAAATTATCAAAATTATCAAGAGGCTCACCCATTCCCATAAAAACGATATTATAAGATTTATCTATCATGGAAGATAAAAATAAAATTTGTGAAATTATTTCAGTATATGTTAAATTCCTTTTTAATCCCATTTTTCCTGTTTTGCAAAATGTACATCCCATCCTGCAGCCTGATTGTGTTGATATACAAAAAGTATATCTATAATTTATATCTTTTAACAATACAGATTCTATATAATTATTGTCATTAAGTTTAAAGAGATATTTTATTGTACCATCAAAAGATTTTTTTATATCTTTTTCTTCAATATCGAGTATATTAAAATTATTTTCTAAATCAATTAATATTTTTTTGGGAATATTATTCATTTTATTAAATGATAAATACTTTTTATCATAAATAAAATGAAGGATTTGTTTTAATCGAAATGATTTATCAAAAACATTATTGACAAGGTATTTTTGTACATCAATCGCTAAAATTGATTGCTTCTCTATATTTATAGTCGTTGCCTTTTATTCCATTATTTTTTTAAAATCATCATATAATTCTGTAACCATATTATTACTATATCCGCTCTCAATATATTTCTTGATTATAGACATCCCTTTTTCATATTCTTTATTAAGTTTGTAGCATTCTGCAAGTTCATATACAAGTCTTGCATTGGTTTTATCCATATCATACATTCTGGATAATGACTCAATTGCTTTTTTATAATTATTTTTCTCTTTATTTATTAATGCTAGCCCAAGTGCTGCATAATAATCATAATCGATGTTTAATGCTTTTTTATAATATTTTTCTGCCTCATCAAGCTCACCGATACTTCGTAATGAATCTGCTAATCTTGTCATAATTACTTTATTATCAGGGCTGATCTCTAATAATTTTTGCCATATTTTTCTGCTTTCATCATGTTTCATTAAACCTCTATAACAATCAGCTAAGCCATATAATGCATAAAAATTATTAGGAGAAACATTAAGGGCTTTTTCAAAATAAGGAATTCCTTCTTCAAAAGTTTTCTTCTTTCTGTGACAATTACCTATATTTGTCAATATTCTTACATTATCCGGTTCTATTTCCAGCATTTTAAGCCAATATTGTAAGGCATGATCATAATTTTTTTTATCAAAAAATAAATAACCTATCCCCGCCAAAGCATAGGTATTGTTTGGATCTATATCAAAAACTTTCAAATAAAATTTTTTAGAATTATCATAATCACCTATTTTTCTATAAGCGTCAGCTAATCTTGTCAATATCGGGATATCTGCATCATATAAAGCTAAAAAATGTTCCCAAAGCTGAATTGCTTTTTTAAACATACCAAGATCCCTGTAAGCATCTGCTAATCCGATCGTTGCATATTTATTTTCATGGTGATATTCTAAACATTTAGAGTAATAATCAATTGCTGTATTACTGTCATTTTCTTTTCTGGCAACATCTCCCAATCCAACTAATCCATAAGGATTTTTAGAATCCATATTTAATAACTGTTTAAATTTCTCTTTAGCTTCATTAATTTTATTATTTTTTAAAAACTCATAGCCTTCTTGTGAAATTGAGTTCAGTAAAGAATTTTCTTTTTCCTCTTCATTATTGATTAAATTACCTGTAAAATTTTCATTATTATCCATAATTTTTATTCCTTAGTTCAATTATTTCTTATTTTTATCAATAAAAATTTTTTCATATTCTTTATCTTTATTATTTTTATTTTTATCTTCATTTAACCACTTTTCTATTATTAATGCACTTTTTTTACAAAAAGAATCTATTTTTGACTTATTTTCAGACAGAAAATACATTTCAGCACTTTTATAAATATTATTGCTTTTTAAATAATAATCACCAAGTCTGATAAGCCCGTCTTTATAATCAACCGCTATAAAAATATTTTCTGCTGATTTAAATTTTCCCTCAGAAAAAAATTGATTTCCTTTTCTTATTAATAATGCCCTTGTAGCTGAATCAACTTTCTTTTTTTTACTGTTTCCTTTTTTTATCATTTTTAAAGTAAAACCTTAACCTACTTTTTAAAAGAATTTAATTAATTATAATAATCAGCTAACGAAAAATCAATAAAAAAAGAAAAAAAAGAGATTTATCAATTTTTTTCTTTATTTACTTTTTTTTATCATTAATGTCAAGTAATTTTATAAATATAATTTATATTTTATAAAATATTCAATAAATATAAAAAATATAAATAAAATAAATTTTATTAGGTAGATTTAGTAATTGTAAATATATTATATAGTTATTTTAGCACCTAATAAAAAAAAAATAAATTATAATTACAAATTTATCAAATAAATTTTATTAACATAATCTTTTCTTTTTAATTTATAAATGTTAGATTCATAGTTTATTGAGATAAATATGAATGATTTGTATTATAATGATATAATATTTGCACGTGCTACACCTCCGGGTCCGTCCGCAATAGCGGTAATAAGAGTAAGCGGTAAAAATTCATGGAAGTTATTAGATGAAATATTTGATTATAAAAATAAATCAAACTATATTACTCATCATGCTTATCATGGTAATATTAAAGATGGTAAAAATATTATTGATAATGTAATAATTATTACATATTCCGAAAATAAAAGTTTTACAGGAGAAGAATCATTCGAGATAAATTGTCACGGCAGTGAAGTAATAATTTCATTAATAATAAAATCGTTATTAAATAAAGGTATAAGACTTTCCGAACCGGGAGAATTCAGTAAAAGAGCTTTTTTAAATGGTAAAATAGATTTAACAAAAGCAGAATCTATCATGGATATTGTACATTCTTCAACAAAAAAATCGGCTTTAATTGCTGTACAGCAATTATCAGGAGGACTATCAGAAAAAATAAATGAAATTAAAGAATTATTATCAAATCTTTTAGCAGGGATTGAAGTCGATATTGATTATCCGGAAGAAGATATAGATAGTGATATGGATGGATGGATAAAAAAAACAGATGAGATAATTGATAAAATTAATTTTTTATTAAGCAGTTATAAAAGGGGAAAATTTTATAGAGAAGGAATTAATGCAGTTATATTAGGAAGAACCAACTCAGGCAAATCAACACTCTTTAATTTACTTTTAAATGAAGATAAGGCAATTGTTTCAGATATTCATGGAACAACAAGAGATTTTTTAGACGGCATTATAAATATCAAAGGATATGGAGTAAGAATATATGATACGGCAGGTTTAAGAAATACAGATGATCCCATTGAGATAGAAGGTACTAAACGTGCAATAGATTTATCAAAAAGATCAAATTTGGTAATATATGTAATTGATTCTACAGATAATTTAAATGACGATGATAAGAAAAACTTATTAAATATTGATAATAACAAAAAATTACTTATTATTATTAACAAAATTGATTTAATTAACAGTGAGAAATGTAAAAAAATTATTAATGATATTAATAGTTTAAAACTTAATAATGATTATAATATAATTACCATGAGTGCATTAAATAAAAAAGGAATAAATGATTTTAATAATTCTTTTATTGACTTAATTATTGAAGATAAAATTGATAATGCTGATGATCCCATTATGACTAATGAAAGACATGCCTTTTTACTGAAATCTGCCAATGAAAATCTAATTAGATCAAAAAATGTTATTATTGAAGGACTTTTAGATCTTTGTGCCTTTGAGTTAAGAGAAGCCTTAAATAAAATAGGCGAAATTACAGGTGAAGTAACACCGGAGGATATATTAAATAAAATATTTTCAAATTTTTGTGTCGGTAAATAATTACTCAGGATAAATATATTGATTACAAGAGATTATGATATTATTGTAATAGGCGGCGGACATGCAGGCTGTGAATCAGCTGCAATATCTGCAAAAAAAGGTTATAAAACTATTTTAATTACTCAAAATCCGGACAACATTGCAAGATTAAGCTGTAACCCATCCATTGGAGGTATTGCAAAAGGACATCTTGTAAGAGAAGTTGATGCTCTCGGCGGTTTAATGGGTGAAATCATTGATAAATCAATGATACAGTTTAGAATGCTGAATACCAAAAAAGGTCCGGCAGTACAGGCGATGAGAGCACAGGCAGATAAATTAGACTATCATGTTTTAATGAAAAAAAGATTGGAACAAACAACTAACCTTGATATTTTTCAAGATACAATCGTTGACTTATTATTTGAAAAATCAAAAGCAATTGGTGTAATTACTGAAAGAAATAATAAAATAACAGGAAAAGCAGTTATTTTAACAACAGGAACCTTTATGGAAGGTAAAATCCATATAGGTGAGTTTAATGCTCAATACGGCAGATTGGGTGAACCGGCAGCAATCGGTTTATCAAAAAATCTGACAAAAATAGGTTTTAATATAGGAAGATTAAAAACAGGTACACCTGCAAGAGTTAAAAAAAACAGTATAAATTTCAATATAATCGAAAAACAAATCGGTGATCCCATAATGTTTAGTTTCTCAAATTATACTTATGAAGAAATAGACAGACCAAATGTACCATGTTATATAGCATATACAAATGAAAAAACACATAAAATAATAAAAGATAATTTTAACAGGTCTCCGTTATTCTCAGGCAAAATCAAAGGTGTTGGTCCAAGATACTGTCCTTCTATCGAAGATAAAGTAAAAAAATTTCCGCATAAGGATAGACATCAAATTTTTATAGAACCGGAAGGATTATATACAGACGAAATTTATTTAAACGGGTTATCATCATCTTTACCTGAAGATGTACAGGATAATTTTTTAAGAACAATTTCAGGCTTTGAAGATATAAAAATTATAAGACCCGCGTATGCTGTAGAATACGATTATTTAAATCCGATACAATTAAAGCCTTCACTAGAAACTAAATTAATAAACGGTTTATTTATTGCTGGACAGACAAACGGAACAAGCGGTTATGAAGAAGCAGCAGCACAAGGAATTATTGCGGGAATTAATGCATGTAATTATATTGAAAATGAACCTCCTTTAATACTTGGCAGAAATGAAGCATATATCGGTGTTTTGATTGATGATTTAGTAACAGAAGGCACAACAGAGCCTTATAGAATGTTTACATCACGCGCCGAGTATAGATTAAAATTAAGACAGGACAATACAGACGAAAGATTAACAAAATATGCAATAAAATACGGAATAATTGATAAATCAAAAATTGATTTTTATAATGACAAAAGAGATAAAGTCATTAAATTAATAAAAAAATTTAAAATAATTAAATTAGAAAAAGATGACTTAATTGATGTCAATATACAGGGTGTAAAAAAAGGCATTACATGGGATACTTTTTTAAAAAATCCTAATGTTGATTTTATAAATGCGTATAATATTTTTATAAAAAAGTACCAGGATTTCAGGAAAGAACATTTTTTAACTGCTGCAATTGAAATTAAATATGAGGGATATATTAGTAGACAGGATAAAGATATTGCAAAAGCAAAAAAAATAGAGCTAATCAAAATACCTGAAAAAATAAATTATAATGATATTAATGGCATATCAAGTGAAGCAAAAGAAAAATTAATAAAAGTAAAACCCTTAACATTAGGACAAGCAGCAAGAATCAGCGGAGTTACACCTTCTGATATATCTATTTTATCAATATATATTCATAAAAATAAATAAAACTTATTTTGATTCTCTTAATTTCTTGCTTATTTTATTTAATATTTCTACTAATTTGTCCCTTTCATATAATTTAATCATTCTCGACTCTACAAATTCCTTAGCAGGATCACTAAAATTACCTGCTGTTGCACAAATACCTTTATCTGCTTTTACTTCTTTAAGCGTGTTATATAATTTTCTCATTGCCATATCACCGACTGTTGTTGCAGATCTAATAAATACAAAATAAATAGTTTCAATAAAATTTTTATTAGTTACTTCTGCAAGGACTTCCAGTAATCCGTCCTGAGTAGTTTTAATTTCATTAAATTTTATACTTCCTTTTAGTGAAGAATAATTATCAATATAATACTTAACAAAATACTTACAAATTTTAATAAATTGATTTACTGACCCGACAAGATACATTTCCAATAATTGATTTGAGCTTATGTTGGAATAATTTTCCAGTTTTTCATTTACATCTTTATAACCAGGTGTTAGATCAGATACTTTTTGCCAGTGTTCTACTGCTTTTTGAAGATTATGTGATTTAAAATAACAGTCTGCAAGTAAATAATGTGTTTCGGTTAATATTTGCGTATTTTTAAAATTACCCGAGATTAAAGCATTGTTAAAATCCTCAACTGCTTTTATAAATAAATTTTGATCTTTATGTATTTTACCTATTATAAAAAAAGATTCAGATGAATATCCCGGTTCTTTCTTTAACATATTGAAATATTTTATGGAATCATCATATCTATTTAAATAATATAATGAATAGCCTAAATAATAATAAACTTCATTGTCTCCCTTTTCTGCTTTAATAATTTTAGCCAATCTTGTTAAAGCATCTTTATATCTTTTTAAATTAAATAAACATATAGCATAAGATTTTAACATTTCTATATTATCAGGCTCTACCTTATCAATTATAGAATAATAAATATCTGCTTTTTCATAATTATTTTGTTTGATTTCTATTTCTGCCAATCTAAGATTTGCAGTTATATTTATATCTTCCTTAGATTTTGCTATCATAAAATACTTTTTGGCTTCTTCATCGCTGCCGAGTTTTAAATAAGCCTCGCCAATTTTATTAATTAATTTTAATTCTTCTTCTGTCAAAATATTTGATTTTCTATCAAGAATTATTAAATATTCTTTTATTGCAGGTAAATATGATTTATTTTCAAACAAAAAATCACCTAATTTTTCTCTTGCCTGATAATTATCCGGATTTTTTCTCGTCAGCTTTCTTAATTCATCAATTGCTATTAATTTACTTTCATTATCAATATTCTTCAATGTTTTAACAACATCTTTATTCTTTTTTTTATTATAAAATGAGGTAAAAATTAAAAGTAAAACAGCTATGATTAAAATCCACCCTAAAGTAATAATTATAAAATACATATTTTATACCAAAATTAAT
>Ga0068714_10000229_pt1 | contig 128533 bp, 135 predicted proteins | sample MTBNYHSulfiMetaG_FD_62988 | JGI IMG/M metagenome (GOLD analysis project Ga0068714, IMG submission 62988) | Enrichment culture microbial communities from rom New York Harbor, USA that are MTBE-degrading - MTBE-NYH (New York Harbor Sulfidogenic)... | ecosystem: Environmental > Aquatic > Marine...
AAGATGCGGCAAGAAAAGAAAAAGCCCTCGAATCCGCTTATATCGCGGTTCAAGAGCGATTGTTTCTGGTGCCGATGGCCGGAGTCGAACCGGCATGGAGGTTATCCAACGGTTTTTGAGACCGCCGCGTCTGCCAATTCCGCCACATCGGCCTGCGAAATTTGGTTTGCGGGCCGGCTTCCCCACCCGCAAACCAAATTGTAACACAGCGGGTTTCCGATTGTCAACGGTGAGCTTCCTGCTTCCTGCTCAGTGGCGGTAATCCTGAGTTGTTACGCGGCAGTCTTGCGTCCGTCGGGAACTCTCCTGATAAATGGAATAGCTGCCACCAGGAGCAGGGACATGGCTCCAAAAATGAAATGAAAACCGGCTAGCTGGTCATGGAACCTCGAAAGGGTAAACACAATTAATGAAGTGCCCATTACCCCGCCAGTTTGGCGAAACATACCGCGTAAACCGGATATTTCTGCAATTTTGTCCGGCATTAACTCAATTGCCGCATTATTGGAAGAAGGGCTCGCCATTCCCATCCCCATTCCGGAAACAAAAATCATTATAGCCAGCCACCAGTAATTGGGGATTGCCAAACCAAGTATAATCGGGTGGTGCGGGAACAAAGCCAAAGCCATAACACTTACAGCTAGAATCAAAAACCCTGCCGCCATTGGCACTCTGTATCCCAAGCGGCTCAGCAGCATACTGGTTAAAGCCGACATACCCATCATGCCCAAAGCGCGGGCGGTTAGCATACTGCCACTGGCTAAATTAGACAAACCATAAGCAACCTGCCCATAGTATGGTATAAAGGCCATCAGCCCAAATACGCAAGCACCGTATAGCAGGTTCAGCCCGTTTATAATTATAAATGTGCGGTTTTTTAACAAATCTAATTCAAGTACCGGAGCAGGCGTAGTGGTTTCCCAGCGTAAAAATGACCATAGCAGAGCTATACCAAGCAATAAGAACATCCATGTCAGCCATGAATGGATTAATAAGGGATTCTCACCGACCCGGGTTAAAAAAAGCATCAAACATAACATAGCAGCAGCGAGAAAACTAATGCCGACCAAATCCAACCGGGTATGGTTAAACTTGGTGTCAGGCTCCAAAAGCAGGTAAGACAGAACCAGTACAATTACCCCGAGAGGTACGTTAATTAAAAAAATAGCCTGCCAGGGCGCATAATCTAGAATTAAACCGCCAAAAGCCGGTCCGATAATGCCTCCCAGCGGGAATATAGTGGTAAACAGCCCGATTGCCCTGGCCCGGTTTTCTTTAAAGTAGTCGCCGACGATCCCCATTGAAGTGGGCATGAAACCGCTGCCCCCAAGTGCCTGCAAAAAACGGAACAGGATCAGCCAGTAAATGTTGGCCGAGAAAGCACAAAGCGTTGAACTGACTGTAAATACGGTTATACAGGCCATAAATACGCGCTTTCTCCCCCACTGATCACTAATTCGCCCCATCACAGGAAGCATGATCAAGGTCATTAACTGGTAAGCGGTAATAATCCATGCCGTCCAACTGAGGTCGGCTTTTAAGCTGCGTTGAATGGTCGGTAACGCGGTGGCTACAATAGTTGAATTTGCTGAAGAAATCAATAACGCCAATGACGTTATGGCAAAGATAATATATTTTCGATTTTCTTCAAAAAAAGTACTTTTCGACATGATTATCTATGCTCCTGAAACAATTATAAAGAAATTCAAAGAAAGTATCCACAGTAAACTCCTAATCCGGAACAATGGTTTTATTTGCACAGCTTCTCCGCCGCCGGTGGACTAATCCGTTTTGCCGGTACCGTCAAAACCACGAGCGAGGCCAACAGCAGGGCTGCCCCAACCCAACCCGCCGACGTCAATCGCTCGCCCATGAAGCCCACGGCCAGCAAGGTTGCCACCAGGGGCTCGACGAGTACGGCGATGGATGATGAAGTGGCCGTGGCCTTCTTTAGACCCGCGCCGAGAAGGGCGTAGGAAACTGCCGTCGGGAACAGTCCCAGATAAAGCAGGATAAGCCAGCCTGCTAACGGCAGGTGCTGTGGAATGCTGGCGAAGGGCAGGAGTAAAAGTGCCCCGGTACCAAAAGACATGGCCATAACCTGGCTGGGCGGGAGACTAGCCGTAAGTTTTTTTCCGGCCACTATGGTGGTAGCGTATGAAAGAGCTGCGGTAAGGGCGAGAAGATTGCCGAAGAGGTAAGACGGAGTGAGTATCGCCCCGACCCCGCGCAGTCCCAGGATCAATACCGTCCCCGGGAGTGCAAGTACCAGGGCTGCCATAATGCGGGATGTTAAACGTTCCTTCAGGAACACACGGGCCAAAAAAGCCACCAGCAGAGGACCGACACAAATAGCCAGCAGGGTGGCCGTTGCGATTTGTGTACGGATTACCGCCTGGAAGAAGGATAGCTGGTAACCGGCGACAGCAATACCGAAGATCAGAAAGCCGGTTAAGTGAGTTCGATATGTCCGCAGGCCCGTTTGCCTTGTTGTCAACAAGGATGCCGCAAATAAAAACGGTGCTCCGAAAAAGATACGCCAAACACCAACGGTAAGCGGGTCAACACCATACAGGTTATGGAGATAGGTAGCCGCCGTTCCCGTTGTGCCGAAAAAAACTGCCGCCAGCACAATAAGCAGTAATCCAAACGCTGTTTCGCGGTTCACTTTCATCTTCCTTTAGTAGCAGGTTAACAGTATTATAATGAATAGTGAACCGCTTTATCTTTTCCTATTTTGGCTTTTATTTATCCGTTTTTATTTTCTCTATAGACTTTGGGGGACGTCCCCAGATGTCTTTGGAACAGCCTGGTGAGCGAACTCTGCCGGTCGTATCCCACAAGCTGAGCGATCTGCAGAATTGATAAAGTCGTATTTCGCAGATATTCCCTGGCTTTGTTCAAGCGAATTTTCCGAATATAGGCGTTGGGAGTCATTTCCGTTTTCTTGTAGAACCATTTACAGTAATAAGAAGCTTCGAAATGCTCCAGGGAAGCAAGCTGGTCGATAGTGATTTTCTCATGATAATGCGCATGGATGTATTGGATGGAAACAGGGGTAGCTTCTTCCAATAGAAAACCGGCCGCATAGTGGATGAGGCTTTCTAAAGCACTGTTGCGACAGGTTTTTTCAGCTCCTTCGTTTAACAGTAAGAACCGGATGGCCTTCCAGCGCTCATCTAAAACCCGGTACATTTCTATATCCGCGCTGCCGAAATCAGGCAGCACGGAAAGAGGTATGTCCAATACCAGGAATTCATTTCTGCCCGTGGCACAAAAGGTATGGTCGAAATTTGGCGGCAGAAAAAACAAATGCTGGTTATCCAGTGACAAATCGTGAATTTGGGTTCTGAAATGCAAGGTGCCTTCTATGGGCAGGATGAGTTGAGCATAAGGATGGCTGTGAGTATGGTATTGTTTATCATAAGTTCTTCGCTCACATAAAACTTCTGTTAGCCTGCCACCCATAGGCAACTCTCCCCATTCCATTTTAATAACCGCCTTCCAATACCATTGTAACAGGGGGTTCTTCCAGGCTCAAGGACCTGTACTGAATTGTCGCCCAATTTAGGCGGCAGGAAGTATATACACGAATGTCGAATTATTATGCCGGAGAACATGTGATGCCGAAAACATGCCCGGTATATATTTTGGCACAAGGGTTTAAAAAGCGCGCAAGGGGTAACGACCAGGGCGCGCTTTCTTTAGGAGAGGATTTTAGTTGCGTTATACCGACGAGGATTTGGTCCAAAAAATAAAAGATGGGGACCAGGATGCCTTTGATCAACTGATACACCGCTACGAGGGTAAAATATACAGCGTGGCCTACCGTTTTATGGGTAACCACGCCGATGCCGGGGATTTGGCCCAGGATACGTTTATCCGCATGTATCAGGCGCTGCCCGGTTTTCGCGGCGACTCATCCTTTGCCACCTGGTTGTACCGGATCGCCGCCAACGCCTGCCGTGATGAATTGCGTAAAAGGCAGAGAAGACGCAGCGTCTCCATGGACGAGATGATTGAAGCGTCACCGGCCAATATACCCGCCGCCGCAGGTGAATACTCGCCGGAGGAGACCGTCCAGCGGCACGAAACTCAGCGCCAGGTGCAGGAATGCTTGAACCGGTTATCTGACGACCACCGGTTAATCCTGGTAATGAGAGAAATACAGGGTCTCAGTTACGAGGAGATATCCGGGATGCTTGACTGTTCCCTGGGCACCGTAAAATCACGTATCAGCAGGGCCAGGAACGCCCTGAAGGAAAGGATCAAGGAGCAGGGGGAACTTTTAAACCGGGGCTGTCGTCATAACGAAAAAGGGGGGAAGCAAAATGCGATGCCATGACATCTGTGAAAATTTATCCGCATACATTGACGGCATGCTGGAGCAATCCGATGCTTCCCTGGTTGAGCAGCACCTGGAATCATGTCCCGGCTGTAAATCAGAATATGATGATTTGCTGGTCACGGTGGAACTGGTCAGGGGCTTGCCCGAAGTTAAACCGCCGCCCGGCTTCCGGGATGAATTAAAAGAACGTATGATCACCGGCGGATTTATTGAAAGCGTTCCCAAGCCGGTGTCCCGAAGGTTGTTTTTTAGGCGTTGGGTGGGTATGGTGGCCGCGGCGGCAGTAATATTCATCACCGCCGGTATCGCCGCGCTTTGGTACGATGACCGGGGAATGCAGTTAGTCCCCGGCCTTGAAGAGCAGGTGGCCGTGGCACCGGAACCGGAGCAAAACAGAATAGCCGGCCGGGCCGGCGGGAGCACTGAACAGGCTGATAAAATGATGGCGCTTAAAGACGCGGATAGTGCCGGTGATGATTTGCGCAAGGAATCCGCCCCTTCAGCCGCCGGGCCTGAAGCAGACAATTATTCCGTAACGCCTGAAGAACTGGAAAAGCAGGAAGAACCGGGAGAACCGGAAGCGCCGGCCGCTGCGCAGCTCAGATCGCCTGCCGGCGGTGCCCGGGATGAGGATGTGGTACCGGAGGATCCGGATAATATAGAAAATAATCTTATGTTCACGGCTTTGACCGATGAAGAAAATACAGCCCGGGATGCGGCCCCTCTGGGCACGGGCGACGGTCCGAGCCAGGTTGTCGAGTATAGTTTAACATTACAGGTTGACGATAAGCAGAAAACAATTGAACTGATCGACAGCATGGCGGCAAAACACGGGGGTTTTGCAGAGACGCGGCAAGACGATGCAGATCAGATGCTGATCACGGTTCCATTTTACAATGCCCAAAGGCTGGTGGAAAAAGTCGGGCGGTTGGGCGCCGTAACCGACCAGCAATCCGAACAAAAGGACATGAGCGCCGAAATTAAACAACTGGAAAAAAACATTGGTGAGCTTAAAACCCGTGAGCAAAATTTAGCGGAAAAACTCCAACAAAACCAGGCAGATCAAACAGAGGAAAAGGAATTGACCGCGGTGCGGGAGCAAATTGCCGGTTTGCAGGCTCAATTGAACGAAATAAACACGAGCGTCATCATGAGCAAGGTGGAATTGAAATTCATTGAAGATTAGGTAATTTAACGTACCCAGCTATGGGTTAACTGTTTCATCTGAGAAAATTTACTGCAAAACCCCGGGGCACTCCGGGGTTTGCCCTTGCTTCGCCGGTAAATAGCGGGTAAAATAGGTGGTGAATCCTGTTTCCGAAGATGATCAGACAAGAAGGGAGGTCGGATACTGTGCGTGAAAAGGTGCAAGCTGCTTTGGATCAAGTGCGTCCCGCTTTGCAGCGTGACGGCGGTGACGTTGAGTTGGTGGAAGTAACAACCGACGGTGTTGTCAAGGTTAAGCTGACCGGGGCCTGCGGTGGTTGCCCGATGTCCACCTATACCCTCAAACAAGGTATTGAGCGGTCAATCAAGCAGGCGGTTCCCGAAGTGAAAGAAGTTATGCAGGTGTGAGTTCCGGCAGCCCGGTTACAGACAAACCATGAAACAGTGTAAGGCGCGTAGCAGGTTCACGAACATAACGCGCCTTTTCATTTTTATTATGAAATTATAATGAATCATTTTCCATCGGAGTCGGGGGTGAACCGGTGAGCATGAAATATGATCTGGCTGTTTGCCAGCTGATGGTTTCGGAAGACAAGAACGGCAATATCGCCCGGGCGGAAAAGATGGTCCGGGAAGCGGCGGCCATGGGCGCCCGGGTGGTTGCCTTGCCCGAGATGTTTAATACTCCCTACCAGACGGTCCTTTTCCCGGCTTATGCCGAGTCTTACCCGGAGGGCGGGACGGTGCGCATGCTGGCCCGGGTGGCCGGAGAGACGGGTATTATACTGGTGGGAGGCTCCATCCCGGAACGGGACGGGGACACTGTTTATAACACTTCCTTTATTTTCGGGCCCCGGGGCCAACTGCTGGGCAGGCACCGTAAAGTGCATCTTTTTGATGTGGACCTGCCCGGGCTGAGCATCAGGGAGTCCAGCACCCTGGGTCCTGGCGCCGGTTATACCATTGTTGACGCCGGTTTCGGGAAACTGGGGGTTTGCGTCTGTTACGACGTGCGTTTTCCCGAACTGGCCCGTTTGATGGCCCTGGCGGGGGTTCAGGTGATGGTGGCGCCGGGCGCCTTCAATATGGTCACCGGCCCGGCGCACTGGGAACTGACCATGCGGGCCCGGGCGGTGGATAACCAGTTTTACGTGGCCGCGATTTCGCCGGCCCGGAATGAAAACGACAAATACATAGCCTATGGCCACTCCATGATCGTTGATCCCTGGGGCGAAGTTATCCAAAGGGCGGGAACGGGTGAGGAAATAATTATGGCCGCTATCGATCCGGCCAGAATTGACGAGGTGAAGGCCAGATTGCCCCTGCTGCCCCACAGACGCACCGATTTATATGAACTGGTGTGGAAAAAAGGGTGACCGGCTGTGTTTCGCCGGTTTAAGCCTTGACGGGTTAAGGCCGGGGTTGTATAAATAGTTTAGTAATGCTGGATGTGGAGGTTATCGTAAAATTGCTGACCTGCGGAATAGTAGGCCTGCCCATGGTGGGCAAAACAACTTTCTTTAACCTGGTGACAGGCTCGGAACAGGAAACGTCCAATTTTTTAACCGGCAAAACTGAAATCAACACGGCCATGGCCAGGGTGCCCGACGCCAGGATAGACTTTCTCTCCCGGCTATATAAACCCAGAAAAACTATTTATGCCCAAATTCAGTTCAGCGATGTGCCCGGCCTGGTGCGGGGCGCCAGCCAGGGCAAAGGCGTGGGCAACCGCTTTCTGGACGGTATCCGCAATGCCGATCTGCTGGTGCACCTGGTACGGGCTTTTGCCAACCCGGACGTACCCCACGTGGACGACGGGGTGGACCCTATGCGGGACCTGGAGACGGTGAACCTGGAATTGCTGCTGGCGGACATGGACCTGGTGGAGAAAAGGATCAAGCGCATTGAAGAAGGAAAAAAGATAAAAAAAGAACAGGCCGACGAAATGGCCGTGCTGCGCAAATGCCTGGATGCCCTGGAGAACGAAATCAGCGTGCACAGGGCGGACCTGACCGAGGCCGAGCGGGCGCTGCTGGTCAATTATAGCTTCCTTACCGACAAACCCGTGATCCTGGTAGTCAACATCGACGAGGAGCAGCTGCGGGCCGGCGATTACCCGGGGCGCGACCGGGTGCGGGAATTCGCGGCTGCCAAAGGCATTATATTGCTGGAAATCAGCGGCCAGATTGAAATGGAAATCAGCCGCCTGCCCGACGAGGACAGGGAGTTATTTATGGAAGACCTTGGCCTGGCTGAATCCGGCATTGACAGGCTGGCCCGGGCGGCTTATGAAACCCTGGGTTTAATCTCTTTCTTCACCGTGGGTGAAGACGAAGTGCGGGCCTGGACCATCCCGGCCGGGCTGGACGCCAAAGGCGCTGCCGGTAAAATTCACTCCGACCTGGAGCGCGGTTTTATCCGGGCCGAGGTAACGGCTTACGACGACCTGGCGGAAGCGGGCAGCATGAACAAGGTCAAGGAAAAGGGACAGGCCCGGCTGGAGGGTAAGGATTATATCGTTAAAGACGGGGATATTTTGAATATCCGGTTTAATGTTTAATATTTTTTAATAGGTATGTTGAAAACTAAAAATGGTTTTTTACTAAGATGTATATGACTTTTTCAAAAAAGTTATATACATCTTTTTTATGTGATTTGCCTTGCTTCCAGTAAGTTATCTTTTTCAACCAATGTATATAGAATTACAAACCATAAAATAATTAAACCCACAGTAGAAAGAAAAGTCATACCATTAAAAAAAGGAAAGCTGGTGAGTATCAGAGACAACGAAGACGCAGCGTATTTTAATGGATTGTTTCGGTAGGGTGCGGCCAACAGGTAAATGTAAGGGATTATCAGCATGGTTAGGTGATGATATTCTACGACTGGCATTACTAAAAACATAGCTGTGACCGCCAGAGAGATCAATAACCCGTAACCTCCTCCCTTGGTCTTGAAATAGTAAGCGGCGGCTGCGGTGATGCCGGAAACAGCAAGGAAATATGTTATGGGATAGATAGTGCCCAATTGGAAGAGTAACTGGTAAGTATATGAATAATGCCTGATTAATCCTTTATGTATTGCGGTAAACCATTCAATAGCTCCTGGTATCAGCATGGCCAGAACAAAAGTGATTGCAAAGGATACCAGGATCCGGTGGTTTTTTAAACCTAAAACCAGTACAATGGCTAATGGCCAAAGTTTGAATAATACGGCTGTGGAAAGCATTACCCCTCCGATAAGGGGATGGTTTTGGGATGCCAGGTAAACTCCTATTACCACAAATAATAAGATAAAGCCATTAACTTGAATAAAAATTAGATTATCAAGAAATGGCATCCACAATATGGATAGCAAAAAAAGAAAATGGAACCGAAATCCTGCAGCTCCGCTTAAGCGAAGTAGTATAACAATGGCAAATAAGTATGCGGCCAGATTAAGTAAGTTCCATATAATCTTTGCTGTTTCAAAAGGCAGGAGCCCAATTGGTGATATTAGGTAGGCAGCAACCATAGAATAGATAAAATATAGAGGCATCCGTTCCATGCCGTACCGGGGGTAGATTTGCGCCATTGTTTCATAATCATAAATCTGGTTATTAAGGACTTGATTGTCAATAATAACACTGGCAGCGTAATAAAAGGCCCTAAAATCACCGTCATCAACTGATGTAACAGCCATGTCAACAGCGGAATATATTAAGGCAGCTATAGCCAAAACATATATAATCAACTGTATTGCATGCAGTTTTTTTTGTAACATGACTGCTCCTTTCAAACAAAAACCCAATATTTATTTAGAATAAAATTGCTTAAGGGAACTATAGCCAAGGCGGCTAATTGTCCAGCAACGTACCACCAGTGCATTAGCGCCACGGTGACCAGCATTACCAGACAGTTCAACATTAAACCGGAGACACAAGCCAGAACGTACCTGGGCAAGTGTTGGCGGTGCCCCCGGGATGTTTCAAATGTCCAGTGGCTGTTGAGGTAATACGATACCAGCACTGCCAGGATAAAACCGAAAGTTGAAGCAGGTAGAACTTGACAGTGCAGAACTTCTACCAGGAAAATCATTGTACCCAAGTGGATGAAGGTTGCCAGTATACCTACCAGGGCGAACGAGCCTAATTGGGCAAATAGTTGTTTAGAAAGTTTACCTGACCAGCGCATGTTTTCTAGCGTCCTTGTTATACTGTTTAATTTCCGTGAACCCCTGTGCCTCGCGTACGAAATACAGAGGCCTTCTTTTAGATTCATTATAAATGCGACCGATATATTCGCCGATCAGACCCAGGGTTAAAAGCTGTACCCCGCCCAGGAACAGGATTACCACCATCAGGGAGGGGTATCCGGGTACCGGGTTTCCATATATCAGGGTGTTAAAAAAGATGTAAGAAGCATAGGCAAAGGCGCTCAGCGAAATAAACAATCCCATATAAGTAGCTGCCTGTAAGGGAGCGTAACTAAATGAAGTTATACCTTCCAATGCAAAGTTCCAGAGTTTCCAGTAATTCCATTTGGTGCGCCCGGCAAAGCGGGGTTCCCTGTTATAGTAAATATTGGCCTGGTTGAAGCCTACCCAACTAAACAATCCCTTCATAAAACGGTGCTGTTCCCGCAGTTGTTTCAGTGCTTCCACCACGGGTTTGCTCATCAATCTAAAATCACCGGTATCCTGGGGGATATCTACTTTGGAGAGTCTCTTTGCCACCCGGTAAAAGGCCTTGGCGGTGGCCTTTTTAAGCCAGCTTTCTCCGTTCCGCTGTAATCGGGTGGCGTAAACTACGTCAAATCCTTCCCGCCATTTCGCCACCAGTTCGGGTATCAGCTCGGGCGGATCCTGCAGGTCGGCGTCAATGGGTATCACCGCCTCGCCTGTTGAAAAGTCCAGCCCCGCCGTTAGGGCGATTTCCTTGCCGAAATTTCGGGACAGATTAATCACTTTAACGCCGGGGTCTTTTCTGTGCAGCATATACAGTTTGGCTGCCGTGCTGTCCTTGCTGCCGTCGTTAACGCAGATAATTTCGTAGGATTCACCCATTTCTTGTAGAATATGTGCCAACCGTTTATAAAACATATCGATATTTCCTGCCTCGTTATACATGGGTACGACGACGGATATCGTGGGGGCACTGCCCATTTTAGCGTTACCTCCTTGTTTATCAATTAACGGCGTTTGCCTTTTTATTCAGGCGCCCGCCGGTAAACTACCGACTGTTCATCCCTAAATGTCGTTAACCACTGCGGGTGGTTCATTAAATGTAAATCCAGTTGCGATCCCGATGCAATCAGGATTGTTTCAATTTCATACTTGTCCAAATAATGTTGAGGCCGATGCTTGTCCGTTATGTCGTCTATTGTGCCGCTTTTTGTGAGCAGCAGGTAATCCCTGAATACATCTGATTTCAATGTGTACATGTCCGCCCTCCCGTCGATAAAGGGTGACACGTCCATCCAGATCAGATAACCGCCGTAGTTGTACTGGTTGAACAACCTGCCGGTGGTTCCATGCTGACGCAGGTGTTCCACCGCCGCAACAGGAAAGCATTTGCCGTTTTCAATCCAGGTGGGTGGCTTTAACCAGGCCAGGGTTGCCAGCGCGGTCAGTGTCAGCATGGCCAAAACGGACCTTAACCTGGTCGGCAGCAGGGCCGCTTGAATGGTTCCCCGGCCCGCGAGTCCGCCAAGTACCAGGGTTGAGGTAAAGTAAAAATAAGGAGCGTGGCGCTGTTGCTGCAGGGTAAGGAACAGAAAGCCACATGCCAGCACCATTTCAAAAATCGGCACCCGGCTTGCTAATTCTGCTCGCTTGATATACAACAGCCAGATCATGGCCAGTGTTATCATGATCAGGGGCCAAAAAGCCGGGTCGTGGAAATCAGGAGACTGCCATTCTACGATAAAATCGGTGATAAGCGGGTTTCTGGATGCGTCCCACATATATAACCACAGGCCCGGACCGTGGGGATTGACCAAACTGGCGGCAAACGAGACCGCGGTGGTAATGGCAAGCAGTCGGGATGACCTGGCAGTAAGTCGTTTTATCGGCAGCCCGCGCAAGTTTATGCGCCCGCTGGTGATTAGCCAGTAGAACGCTGCCATCAATACACCCAAAGGGGCGGAACCGTGCATATTGACCCAGATAAGCACTACGGGTGGCAACAGCACCAGTAGACCGGGTTTTTCCCTACAGCTCAGGAGTATGAACAAGGTGAGAGCAAAAAGCGCCTGCGCCATGGGATGGGGTCTGGCACTCCAGTATACAAATGATGATAAAGTTGCAAATGAATAAATAAGTACCGCCCTTGGTAATGAGCAGTTCCTGCGCAGCAGAGCCCATAATACGCCGCAAAATATGGCCAGCCATAAGCAGGTAAACAACCACAGGCCGGTGGGACCGAATGAGTCAAAAATTAACGCTGCGGATGCTTCCCAGAGCCACTCGTGTGCAAACCACTCTTCACCCCGCATGGTCCACGAAAAGGGGTCGGTGTAGGGAATGCCGTTTTCAATGATCCATCTACCGGCCTTGATATGCCATAACGTATCGCTTTCAACCTGATTCTGCCCTACAAGGATGAATACTTGCACCGTTACCAGTAGCGCGATCAGGGAAAAAATAGCTTGAAAAAGGAGTTCATATTGATTTTCCGTTTTGTTCATCCCAACCACCCTGTATGGATTATTATCGAAACGACGCACCGCCATTGCCCCATGATGGGCGAATTACATTTCCTATAATTACTGTATTATAAAACAGTGTTTTTGGCTTGAATCCCCGGTACCATCTTAACCAAGTCCCAAGTCCTAAAAGTCCTAAATTGTTGCGGAAGATTTTTATATTGAAGATTTTTATATTTATGTAAGCCGGGCAAGGGCATGATGTAAAAGGTTTGCTGCCGGGGAATTCGGGGTATGTAACATGTAACTGCCATCGGTTCTTATGATGGGTATTTTTGTGGCGATAAAGATGCTGTCACCGGCATCCGGGCTTTGAAACCGGTATTTTGGTCCTATTGGCAAATAAGACTACTGCAGTTCGCAATTTAAGACCACAGATACATGCATCCAAATCAAGCCAGGGGTACAATTGAAAAAAAATGGAGGTGAATTAGAATGGAAATGTTAGTCAAACTGTGGAAAGAGGAAAGTGGTCAGGGCATGGCGGAATACGGTCTGATTTTGGCGCTGGTGGCTGTGATTTGTATCGCTGGGTTTAGTTTTCTAGGCGGGAAGATTGGGGCAAAGGTCAACGATGTGGGTAATGAAATTAGCAAGGATAGAACAACAACTTCGACACCTTAACTTAAATGCTATAGAAATGTGTGTTGACGATGTTACGGAATTTAGCCCTTGAAGAAAGCGGCCAAGGTATGGCGGAATACTCATTAATAGTTTTTCTTATAGCTATTATATGTATAGTTGCTTTTCAAACCTTACCCCCGCCAATTACAGGTTGGCTTGATAAAGTGGCCGCTAGATTGGAGTAGTTCACTTTTTAAATGGGTACCCTGCTTAGGCCCGGCTTAAGTGGGGTCCTGCTTTAGAAAGGCCGGTACGGATCATTGCCCATGTTAAATTTCCAAATGCATAACCCGACTTTACTGGACCTGCTGCTGCTGCTGGTATTGCTGTTTTGCTGTTATACCGACCTGCGCACGCAAAAAATCTATAATTTTGTACTGCTGCCCGCGGTGCTGGCAGCCATGGCAATACATTTTGTCACCGGGGGATTGGGTCACCTGGGTAATAGCCTGGCGGGGCTACTGGCAGGGATGGCGCTTTTAATGATCCCGTTTGCCGCCGGCGGTATCGGTGCCGGGGATGTCAAACTGATGGGCGCCGTCGGTGCTTTCAAAGGCCCCGAGTTTGCTCTAATCGCTTTATTGGCCGGCGCCATAGTAGGTGGTATTTTTTCAAGTTACCTTTTAATAAGGCAAAAGAAAATGATTTTAACCTTGAAGAAAATTTACTATTTCTGCATCAGTAAAGTACTTCATATTCCGGTTACCGTAAGTTTCGGCAAGCTGGAAACCGCGGCTCGTCAAGATAGTTTCCCATACGCCCTGGCTATCAGTGCCGGGGCGATTCTGGCCTATTTTCTGGTGGGGTGATGCGAGTGAGTTTATTTTTAGAGCTGCACCGGGATAAAAAGGGGCAGGCCATGGTTGAGTTTGCCCTGATTCTTCCTTTACTGTTGTTTCTGTTAATGACCATCTTCGAGTTTGGAAACATATTCCACTCTTACCTTCTTGTCACGTCCGCTTCCCGGGAAGGGGCCAGGATGGGGGTGGTAGGTCAATCCGAAACCGAAATAACCAATCGAATGCACGAAATATGTGCCACTCTTGATACAACCAAGCTTGAAATATTAACTGCTCCTGATTTAACAGATCCCGATATTGCCGAGAAAGTTGAAAAAGGATTGTACCGAGGGGTGTCTTTAACTGTACAGATAAAATATGAAGTTCCTTTAATTACCCCGTTATTAAATTACATCCTGCCCGACCCCTTTCCCATTCAGGCCACGTCGATAATGAGGATTGAATGATAGTTAATTCGTGAGGTGCGGTTATATGTTTTATTGGACAAAAAAGTTATTTCATGAACGTACAGGTTCTTCGATGATCATGGTATCTATCGCCATGGTGTCCTTAATCGGATTCTGCTCCCTGGTACTTGATATGGGTAATCTTTTTCTAGCCAGGAACAGGTTAAACAACGCCCTGGACGCGTCGGTCCTGGCCGCCTGCCAGGAACTGCCCGACTCAACGGCCACCGCGGGCGATGTCGTTGAAGAATACTTTACCGGTCACGGTTATGACACCGGTGCCTTAACCAACTATCACGTTTCAGAAGACAAAAGGAAAGTGACCGCTACCGGGCGGGTAACGGTTCAGTACTTCCTGGCCAGGGTTCTGGGGATCGAGTCGGCAACGGTTAATTGCACCGCGGCGGCAGCAATTGAGCCACTTACAGCAGTAAGGGGCATAGTTCCCATAGGCATCAAAAAACAGGAATTGGATTTCAGCAAAAAATATGAGTTAAAAATTGCATCCAACAATAATTTCAACGAATACCTCGGTCCAGGCAACTTCGGCGTGCTGCAGCTTGCCGGCTCGGGTTCGTCCAGCTACGAAGACTGTTTCAAGTACGGCTATGACGGCACAATTAAGACGGGCGACATACTGCCTACGGAATCGGGCAACATGAGCGGCGCCACACGCAAGGGCATAGAATACAGGGAGGATCAGTGCACGCACGCCTGCACTCCCGAGGACTTTGAACCGTCCTGCCCCAGGGTGCTGATTGTCCCTGTTTATGAAGTCGAGGATGTGCAGAATAACAAGGTCAACAGTGTAAAGGTGGTGGGATTTGCCACATTCCTGCTGGCCCCTCCGGGTGAGAAGCCTGTGGGTAATGATAGTTATGTGATAGGACATTTTGTACAAATGGTCCTGGAAGGGGAAGGCGATGAAGACGCAGCGGATTACGGTGCTTACACGGTAAAATTAATCGTTTAACAATTAACAGACAGGGAGCAACGGGTCATGAAAAAAATTAAGTTTAACGTGGTTATTCTCCTGGCCGTGGTTTTCGGCGCGGCCGCGGCATACGGGGTTTACCAGTACCTTAATAGTGTAAAAGATTCTTACGTCGAACAGGGCGATTTTGTGCAGGTGGCGGTGGCGGCGCAGTATATCCCGGCTAAAACGCTGATTACGCCGCAGATGTTTGGTATGCAGGAAATACCCGCCCGGTATGTAAATAACGATGCCGCAGTGGATCCCAAAGAAGTTTCCGGTAAATTGTCCAAGACGCCCATTTACCAGGACGAGCAAATTTTACGCAGCAAAGTCTCCGGTTCTGACGACCCGCCGGAAGAGCTTGCTTTTGTCGTTCCAGCCGGGCAGAGGGCGGTTACCGTGGCTGTTAACGAAGTCTCGGGAATTGCGGGGATGATCAGGCCCGGAGACAGGATTGATGTGCTGGTCACCTTCGAAGAACAGGAGAAGATGACCTCCCTGATACTACAAAAAATAAAAGTTTTGGCCACAGACCGGACAATGAATGCAACGGTGGGTCAGGGTGGTCAGGAAGGAATTTACCAGACTATAACCTTGGCCGTCACTCCGCAGCAGGCGCAACCCCTGGTCCTGGCCACCGAACATGGAAGCATGAGGATGATGCTGCGGTCACACGCCGACGAAGGAGCGGTGCAAATACCCGCCGCCAGGGTTAAAGATCTGGTCAGGTAAAGAAAGGAGGGCTGACATGCAGCCAATCAGGGTTTTCATTGTGGACGACGTGGAAAATACCAGGGAGGATATTAAAAGGTTTTTGTACTTTGAAGAGGACGTGGCGGTTGTAGGTGAGGCTTCAACCGGGGAGGAAGCGGTTAATCTCTGCAAGGACGCCAAGCCCGACGTCATACTGATGGATATCAACCTGCCGGGTATGGATGGAATTCAGGCTTCTGAACAGATATCCGTTCTATTGCCCGAGGCGGCCATTGTTATCATCTCTATCCAGGGTGAGCAGGAGTACCTCAAAAAAGCAATGGCCGCCGGCGCCAGGGATTACCTTGTCAAGCCTTTTACCAGTACGGAACTGGCGGAAACCGTCCGCAGGGTCTGTGCCTTCAATCGTAAAAAGCGCCTGCATTTAGTGGGTGATGAAAAACCGGATGCAAAGGTAAAGACAAAAAACGGAAAAATTATAACCCTTTTCAGCACCAAGGGGGGTGTTGGTAAAACCACGGTCGCCTGCAACCTGGCCATCGCCATTGCCGCGGAAACATTAAAGGACGTGGTCCTGGTGGATCTGGACCTGCAGGGCGGCGACGTGTCTGTTATTCTCAACTTTAACAACGTACAGACCATTGCCGACCTGGTGCAGGAAGACCTGGAGAAAGATCTCACCGTTACCGACACCTGCCTGGCGGCTCATTTTTCCGGTATCAACGTGCTCAACGCCCCGGCCAGTCCTGAACAGGCGGAACTTGTGACACCGCAGCATATCAATATGTTGATTGGTTATCTAAAAACGCGATTTGACTTTGTAGTGATTGATACGGCCCCACATTACAGCGAAATCAACCTGAACGTTTTGGAAATGAGCGATAGTGTGCTGGTGATGCTGGCTCAGGATCTGCCTACATTGAAGCATGCCCGTTCAACCATTGAAGTCCTGAGCGCCCTGAACCACAGGGAAAAAATTAATCTGGTACTGAATTGTTTGCGAAATGACGGTATTAGCGCCAAGGAACTGGAAAAAAGCCTGGGCCTGGAATTGGCTGCCGCCATTCCCACTGATGACCGGACGGTGCTTCAGTCGGTGAACAAGGGACAACCTTTCGTTCTGGGGCAGAAAACAAGCCGCGTATCAGAATGCATTTTAGAGCTCGCTAAAAAGATGAACCAGGAAAAAAAGATTGAAACAACTGGTGCCAAAAATACGGCGCCAATGAATACTATCAAAAAGCTGTTCAGCCTGCCGAGGTGAAATAAAGCATGTCTCTGATGGAACGACTGGAGAAAAACGTCTCCCGGGTGGCGCCGCCGCCCCCGGAGATACCGGTAAAAGAAACCCATAAAGAACTGCGGGAAGCATTGCACAAAAAAATTGTTGCCGAGTTTTCCGGGTCCGTTTTAGAAACCGGCAGTGACGGTGAAGAGGTAGCCCGTAAAATTGAGGCACTGGTAATGCAGCAATTAGCCTCGGAAGGCGGCGGCATCTCCAGGTCGGAAAAGGAGCGCCTGGCGGAAGAAGTGATTAACGATGCCATAGGCTTTGGGCCCATAACCCCGCTGCTGGAAGACCCGGATATAACGGAGGTCATGGTAAACGGACCCGACACGGTATATATAGAGCAAAAGGGCCACCTGAAGCTATCGGGGGTTAAGTTTAGAGATGAGGACCACGTCTATCACCTCATTGAAAAAATTGTGGCTCCCATAGGCCGGCGCATAGACGAAAGCTCACCCATGGTTGACGCCAGGTTGCCGGACGGTTCCCGGGTGAACATAATCATTCCCCCGTTGTCTTTGACCGGTCCGGTGATTACCATCAGGAAATTTTACCGGGATCCTTTAAAAATTGATGACCTGATTAACCTTGGTTCTATTACCGAGGAGATGGCAGACTTCCTGGATGCGTGTGTCAAGGCGCGCCTGAACATAGTGGTATCCGGCGGAACCGGCAGCGGTAAAACCACCACTCTTAACGTGTTATCCTCGTTTATTCCGGCCAGCGACCGTATTGTCACCATTGAGGACTCGGCGGAATTGCAATTGCGGCAGGAACACGTAGTAACCCTGGAAAGCCGCCCGCCCAACATCGAAGGGAAGGGAGCCATTACCATCCGTGACCTGGTACGCAACAGCCTGCGGATGCGCCCGGACCGCATAGTGGTGGGCGAGGTGCGCGGCGGAGAGGCGCTGGATATGCTGCAGGCTATGAACACCGGTCACGACGGCTCTTTGACCACGGGTCACGCCAACAGCCCCCGGGATATGTTATCCCGCCTGGAAACCATGGTGCTGATGGCGGGAATGGAAATCCCGGTCCGGGCCATCAGGGAGCAAATCTCTTCGGCTATCGACTTGATTATCCAGCAGGCGCGAATGCGGGACGGTTCAAGGAAGATCACCCATGTCACCGAGGTGCAGGGGATGGAAGGGGAAATAATTACCCTGCAGGACCTTTTTGTATATAAACAAACCGGGATAGACGAGCAGGGCAAGGTAATGGGAATTTTCGCCGCTACGGGCATCAAGCCGAGGTTTATAGATCAGTTTGAAGCGTACGGTATCACCCTGCGCCACGACTTGTTTGCCGGCGATTATTGGGGTTAATGTCATGGATGGCGAGGTGATATGAATGTCTTTGGAATACATAGCGGGACTGGTGTTCACCACGGTTTTGTTAATAGTATTAGGGGTTTACAGCTTGAAAACCGCAGGGGAGCAGGAATTTTCCCTGCGCATGGCCCGGATCTTAAAGAAAAAGGAAGGACCGCCTGGAGAAGCGGGTCTTGACCGGGTAAAGGAAGCCGGTGGCGGTTTATATAGGGCTTTGAAAAATATCCTCAGCGCAACCCCGCTAAAAAGCCGGGTGGAAAAAGAACTAAGTTGTGCCGACCTTCCACTCCGGGCAGAAGAATTTATGGCCTTCGCCGTAATCGGGCTGGGTTTTGTGCTGCTGTCCATGTTGATATTCACCGGTAGTTTGCTGATGGTCATCTGCGCTATGGTTGTCATGATTCCGGCACCTTATTTATTTATCCGCCGGGCCAGGCAGAAAAGACTACAGCTTTTTAACAGCCAGATAAGTGACGCGCTGGTTATCATCGCCAATTCCCTTCGCTCCGGATTTAGCTTTCTTCAGGCCATGGACCTGGTCAGGCGTGAAATGCCGGACCCCATCGCCAAGGAGTTTGGTCGCACTTTTCAGGAAATCAATCTGGGAACTACCACCGAACAGGCGCTGGTTAATATGGCGGGGCGGATGGGTAGTGACGACCTGGACATGGTGGTTACAGCGGTGCTAATCCAGAGGCAGGTCGGGGGTAACCTGGCCGAGGTGCTGGATAAGATTGCTCATACCATCAAAGAGCGCATCCGGATTAAGGGAGAAATTAAAACCCTGACTGCCCAGGGTAGAATTTCAGGGATAGTTATCGGGCTGCTTCCGGTGGCTCTTTGTATGTTCCTGTTCGTGGTCAATCCCGAATATATCTCCCTGCTTTTCAATAACCAGGCCGGGCTGATCATGGTTGGCGCTGCCCTGATTGCACAAACCATGGGCTTTTTAGTGATCAGGCGCATAGTGGACATCAAGTATTAAAGGGGGTGCCCGGGTATGGTTTACGTTTTAATTCTTGTCTTCATGGCCGTATTTTTTATATCGCTGGTGGGTTACGTATTTATGTTCGGCGAACGGCTGGTGCTGGCCAGGCGGGTGGACCAGGTGGTTGGGGCGCCTACCATGACCGTCAGGGAAAGGGAACTGAGCGTACCCCTGGCCACACGGGTTTTTAAACCGCTCCTGACCAAAGCGGGATCATTTATGGTCAGGGCCCTGCCCTCTGAAAAGGAGACGGAACTGGGAAAGAAGATCACCATGGCCGGTTTCGCAGGCAGGCTAAGCCCGGTGGATTTGATGGTGTTCAAATATCTGGGAGCAATATTCCTGGGCTTGGGCGCCCTGGTTGCCGCCGGGACATTACAATGGCCGCTGGTGAACTCCGTGGCGTTTGCGGCTGTCGCTTTACCGCTTGGGCTTATGCTGCCGGAATACCTGCTTAAATCCCGGGCCGGGAAAAGAAACGCGGATGTGGAAGAGCAACTGCCGCATATCCTGGATTTGCTGACAGTCAGCGTGGAGGCTGGACTTGGTTTTGATGGCGCCATGTACAAGGTGATCGAAAAAACCAAGGGAACGCTGGTGGCCGAGATGAAACAAATGATGCAGGAAATCAAGGTGGGTAAGCCCAGGCGGGATGCACTCAAAGATCTGGGGAACAGGTTCGATGTCAACGACTTGAACAATTTTATCAGTGCCGTTATCCTGGGGGAACAACTTGGGATCAGCATTGGTAATGTCCTGCGGAGGCAAGCCGACCAAATTAGGACCCGTAGACGTCAAAGCGCTGAGGAAAAGGCGATGAAGGCTCCGATAAAGTTGCTTTTTCCTCTAATTTTTCTAATCTTCCCGGCCTTGTTCTTAATTATTCTCGGCCCGGGGGCCATCCAAATTTTCAACCTGATGTTAAAATAATTATCATTTCCGGCGGGGTGGTCAATTGATACTGGTCAACAAATCAACCGGTTCCGTCATTGCCGGCCGGGTTAGGGTGGCGAAGAGTTTTGCCCACCGTTTATGTGGCCTGATGGGCCAAAGACATTTTAATTCGGGTACGGCTTTGGTACTGCAACCTTGCAAGCAGGTGCATACGTTTTTTATGCGCTTTTCCATCGATGTTCTTTTCCTTGACGGCCATGGTACGGTTCTAACTGCGCTGTTTATGCCGCCTGGCAGGGTCAGTCCTTACGTACGCGCTGCGCGAATGGTTGTCGAACTGCCGGCGGGAATAACAACTGCCACGGGTACTGCAGAGAATCACATACTGCAATTAATAGAGCAGGAGGGTTGGGAATGAAAAGAAAACCAATGAGCAACATGTCCATAACATTTAAGATTGCCCTAAGCCTCGGTATATTAATAGCCTTTCTAATGATTACACTGGGTATTTTCACCACGTACCATATGAATGAAACTGTTCAGGCCGGTGAGAAGGACAAGGGCAGGCACCTGACCGCGACTTTATCGACTCAAATAAAGGACCAATTGCGAAACGGTAACTATCAGCCGCTAAAACAGACTATCAGGCAGTTTATATCGGAGTTTGGTTTGGATTCCGCCATAGTGGTAAACACCCAGGGTGAAATGGTAGCTATTGAAGGATTAAATAGGGCCAACCACATGGTAATCATGACTGGGGGTATCAAGGGCCTTGACGAGACCGGTTTTAGAGCAATGTATATAAAGGAAAAGCACGAGTATAATTCTGCCTTTTTATTCATTAGAATCATCAAGGATTCAGCGGGTAAGACAGTGGGATACCTGGGGTTGTCCTCCAGCGCCGGTTACCTGCATCGTAATACCAACATCCTTTTTTATTACATGGGGGGCTTCATGATTGCTGCGGTTATAGCAGGTATCTTTCTGTCTATGGTAATAAGCCGGCGTATTCTTAACCGGCCTATCATTGCCTTGGCCGCGGCTACCGAAAATATTGCCACCGGTAATTTTTCCATGAAGGTTAATTCACAGAACCGGGATGAACTGGGCAACCTTGCCTCATCTTTCAACACGATGACCGGCTACCTGTCCAATCTCTTCCGATCCATCACCACCTATACCAGCGAACTGGTCAAATCGTGCCAATCACTCAACACCACTGTGAAATCATCTGAAAAAGCAACCAAACGACTGGCGGAATCCATGCTGGAGCACGCCGGCAGGACCGGTGAACATATTTCCATGTTGCGTGGCTGTGCAGATTTGGCTGAAGGCCTTGTGGAGCGGGTTGAACGATCCGGACAGACGCTTAGAAGAGCCGCTGATGAAATTACAGCCATTGCCGGCGATTCGCAAGAACCTGCCCGGTTGATGCACGGGGCGGCGGACTCGCTCGAAGACGTGAAACGTTCATTGGAAAGACTAAAAGAATCAACAGGTAAAAGCCTGACTGCATTCGGGGAAATGAAACAGTTGGCCGGGGTGTTTTCCAACTACCTGGACCGCAGCAGAGCTTTCAACTTTAACCTGGCCCTGGAGGTGGCCAGGCTGGGCGGTCAGGATCTGACCCGGGAACTGGACGAATTGCAGAAAATGTCCAACGAGGGCATGGATAAAACCAGGCTTTACATTGACAGCATTGAAAACGCAAGCCAGTCGGTAGAATCCATGATTATAGAGCTGGAAAAGAATTTTGGCACGGTGGAGGAGGGCAAGAGAGCCCTCATTGAAGCCGGTTCATGCTGGGAATCGCTGGGGCAACGGTTAATTGCGGAGAGCAATGTCATTGACGGAATGATGGACGGCATGGCGGATAATGAGAAGCAAAGAAGAGAGTTACTGGAATCCCTAAATCATTTAATGGAGCAACTGGAAAAAGCCTTGAAGGAATTCAACGGTACCGGTAAGGCCGGTGAAAGGCAGACAGAGCAGTTGGGCCAGCTGGAATCCACGATGCGCAGGATCCTCAGGGTATCCAATGCGCTGGACAATCTGTGTACGCAGTTTAAAATTTAGTTTTTACCGGGGTCAGGTTCCCAAGAGCCTGGCCCTTAATACTTTATAGTATCTTGAAGTTACATAGTAAAGCCGGGTGGTGGTACCACTGCCCGGCTTTGTTAGTGTAACTCCACCAGTTTTTCCTTGACGGCGATCAGCGCGGCCTGGGTACGGTCTGTTACGTCAAGCTTTTGAAAAATATTGGTCAGGTGATTTTTAACCGTTTTTTCGCTGATATATAGTTTATTGGCAATGGTCCGGTTGGAGTCGCCGTTGGCCACCAGCCGCAGTACTTCCATTTCCCTGTCCGTCAGGCCCAGGGGCTTGTCTTCCTGAGTCTTTGTGGAAAGCTTGTTGATCTGCCGGAATATCTTGTCCATCAGCGATGGAGAGATAAAGGAATGTCCCTGGGCCACCTGCAGCATGGTGTTAATAAGCTGGTCGGGACTGACGTCTTTGAGCAGGTAGGCTGCGATGCCGTTGCGGATCATTTCCACGATATACTCTTCCTGGTCATGGATAGTCAGGGCGATCACTCCGGTGTCAGGAAATTCCTGTTTAATGGTTTTGCATACCTCGATACCGGTTATATCGGGCAGGTTGATATCCAGCAAAACCAAATCAGGCTTAAACTCACGACAAAGTTTAAGAGCCGTTGTGCCGTTGTGTGCTTCGGTTAAGATATTGAATTGGGGTTCCAGGGAAAGTATCTTTCTGATCCCTTCCCTTACAAGAGCATGATCATCGACAATCAGTACGGAAATTTGTTCGTTCAACCGTATCCCTCCCATATCTCAGCCTGTTTAAAGGGGCAATACGATAGTAATCACTGTGCCCTTCCCGGGCGCGCTGTTGATTTTAAACTCACCCTGCAAAATCTGAGTGCGCTCCCGCATATTAATCAGCCCGTAACATTCGCGATTTTTGTTCTTGGTGACTGAATCTATATCAAACCCCGTACCGTCGTCCCGGATGGAAACGGTAATTTTATTGTCGAGTTGCTCAATTTTGACCATTACCTGATGCGCCCGGGCGTGTTTATGCACATTGTTCAGGGCTTCCTGGACCACCCGGAACAAGGCCGCCTCAACGGTAGGGGATAATCTTTCCTGCTTGCCGAAGAAAACAAATTCGGCATTAATATTAAACTGTTTCTTATAGTCATCGACATAACGATGCAGCGCCGGCACCAGTCCCAGGTCGTCCAGCACCATGGGCCGCAGATCGAAAATGATCTTGCGCACATCCTGCAGGCTTTGCCGGACCAGCTCCTGAAGACTGACTAATTCCACTTTCACGCTGTAAGGTTCAATGTCCATCAGTTTAAGGATGTACTCGGCCCGCATTACGATGTTGGCCAGCATCTGGGCCGGTCCGTCGTGAATTTCCCTGGCCACCCGCTTGCGCTCTTCTTCCTGGGCCTTGATAATGCTGATCCCCAGTTGCTGGATTTGCTGGATCTCCTTCAGCTTGGAAAAAATATTATCCATGTTGCTGCCCAGGTAATTAAGCACCACACCCAGGTGGGACATCATATTTTCGGCTTTTTCCAGCATATCCTGCATGCGGCGCAGGCTCTGTTCCAGGTTATCGCGCTTATAACGGATCAGCTGCTCCTGGCCCCGCAGGTTGGCCAGTTCCAATTGCAGCTTCTGGGCCTTTTCATAGGCATCCTTAATATCATCTTCATTATAGCGATTAAAGTTTTTGCTGACCTCCGCCAGGTGGACGCGCGCCTTCCTTTCTTTGGCGGACAATTGATCCACCCGTTCAATCATTTCGGCAACATTGTTTTTAATGATGGACAGTTCATTTTGAATATTCTTATATTCTTGTCGGCTGTTTTCAGCAATATCATAAATTTGTTCCTGGGATCTTTCAATGTGCATTAAAGTTTCATTGATAATTTTATCAAGGATTGATGAGTCAAACATTTGGCGTTCACCTTCCACTATCGGCCAAATGCCTTAAGTATTCTCTGTTACACAGGGTTTTTCCTGCTGAAAATGTCTGAAAAAGTTTCTTTTTGGAAGACAAAAACCGCACTCTGGCGGTCTTTGTCGTACTTTAGGAAAATATACTGGCCATATATATGGCCAGGACTAAGGATTAAAGTACTGAAAAGCGCGCGCTGAGGGAACTGAAAGAGCGCGCTTTTCTTGCAGTTAAGGAAATTCTTGGGTCAATCAGTCGGCATGGTAAACGTTAGGGTGCGTGTTTCCTGCTCCCAGCGGACGTCTGTGCCGGTTAAGGTTTGCTGCCACAGGGAAACGGAACCGTAGGCGCTGCCGCCAACCAGCTTTATTGCCTGCCCCTCGACCACCGTTGAACCGTTGATTACCCGGCCGGTAATATAATCCACGATTATATTTGCATCGCCCCGGCGCAGGTTTACCCCGGAAGTGCCGGCGTCCCACGTTACACTGTACCCCAGCAGCTCAAACAGTTGGCGCAGCGGCAGCAACAGTTGTCCGTCTTCGCTAATGACCGGGGTGTTGATTACACCCTGGCTCCCTTCAAAGACAATGGTTACCGGTTCGGGTTGGGGCATTGGTTTTTCCGCCGGACGCGCGGATATGATCCGCACCGGAGTGCCGACGGGAGTATGGTCGTACAGCCAGATGACGTCGTGGTTGTGCATCCTGATACACCCCGCCGAGGCATAAGTGCCGATGGAGGAGGGGGCATTGGTGCCGTGAACGCCGTAGACTCCGCCGCCGCCGATGCTGAGGCCCAGCCAGCGCACTCCCAGGGGGTTCCGGGGACTGCCGCCGGGTATTCTCAATTTGGAATAATAGGGATTGACCAGTTTAACCACCACGGCAAAGTCGCCCTCGGGCGTATATGAAGGGTGTCGCCCGGTGGCCACCGGAAAAGTTTTGACCACGTCTCCATTTTGCAAATAATGCAGTTGGTTGGTTGCCTTGTTGATGATGATTTGCGTGCCGGCCAGCACTGCATCCGTCTGACAAAAAAACAGAAGCATTGTTAATATAATGATTTTCACGCTTTTGCCCACCTGACGGCCTCCCCGTTTTGAATTCATTATTTATATTACGGGTCCGGCTCTTTTTTGATGACCCGGTGGACATGCGGCAACCTATGATTTGATAATAGAATTTTTTGGAGGAAACCCGGTTAAGATCAACTGCAATCCGGCATAATATATTTGATTATTTTTATGGCCGGAGTGTGATGATATGGATGAACGGGCAATCATGGATGAAATAATGGCCACGATCAAAAAGCTGCCGCCGGAAAATCTGGCGGACGTCCTTGGGTTTCTGAAAACTTTGACCGGGGAAACCGATGACCAGGGAGAAGATGATTCCGAGCTGTTAACCATGGGGCAAGGGAGGTGAGCATTTATGCACATGGGGAGACTTACGGAAATGGAAAGGCTTGCTATTGAAGAGCAATTGCGGGCCGAAGATATTTGTGCCAAAAAGATCCAGATGTATCTTAGTGTGAGCCGCGACCCTGCCGTGCAGGCCATCCTGCAGCAGATGGCTGAAAAGGGCCAGCGCCACATCAGTACACTCAACAGTCTGATGCAGGACGCGGGTATGCCGGTTGGAGCGGTCCAGCAGCATTAAGGGGTTTATGCCGGACGCGGAAAGGATATTGGAGGGAGGTGTTATTGATGCAGTTCAGTGACAGGGACATCATGACCGACCTGCTTTTGGGCACCAAGTATATTTCCGCCCAGTACCACATGGCTGTTCTGGAGTCGGCAAACGACCGGGTACGCAACACCTTGATTCAACTCAATAACGACGAAATAAACCTGCAGAAGCAGATGTTCAACTTGATGCACGACCGCAACTGGTATCAGGTGCGGCCAGCCGCCGGGAGCGCCGCCTGGCAGACCGGCGCCGGCTCCGGCGCAGCAGGTACGGGCGCCGGAGCCGGAACGGGTATGCAGCAGCAAATGCCATACTAATTAAAACCCGGGCTAAAAAAGATTGCCTTCGCAAATTCCGGCGCCGGTAAACCGGTTCGGTGACAGCGGCGCCGGATCCAGGGGCGGCTTTTCCCCCAGCACCAGGCAGGCGGTGATTAAACCCACGGCGGGAGCGTGCATGAAGCCGTTACCGCCAAACCCGCCCACGCAGTAAAATCCTTTCACCGCGGTTTCACCCAATATACCAATCCCGTCAGGGGTTACGGAACGGATACCGGTATAGATACGGGTTATTTGCGCGTCAATCAGGGCCGGTATTCTGGCTGTGGCCGCCTCAATAAAGTCCGGCAGCAGCGACCGGTCCACCATGTTTTCCAATCCCGGCGGACAATTCCGGTCCGTGCCGCCTAAAAGCAAAGTGCCGTTTTTTTCGGCGTGCACGTAAAAACCGGTGTCCAGGTCCACTATCAGCGGTATACCGGCAGGTACCGACGGCAGTGGAGTACAAACGTATACCTGACGGCGCCTGGGTTCGGCGGGCAATTTAATTTCCGCCATTTCCGCCACCTTGTGCAAAAAGGGTCCGGCGGCGTTGATCACCACCGGGGATTCCACCAGCGTGTCTCCCGCCCGGACGCCTTTTACGGCGCCGTTCTCAACCATTACAGACTCCACGGCGGTACTTAATAACACCCGGACACCGTTTTTGCGACACTGTTTATAATATCCCTCGGTAACCCCGTAGGAGTCGGCGTAGGCGTCAAGGGGGCAGAAACTGCCTCCGCGCAAATCATCGGTCCTCAAAAAGGGATAAACAGCGGCCAGTTCGTCCGGCGTCCGTATTTCCGCCGGCACTTTCATCTCAATGAGCCGGTTTTTCATCTCTGCCAGGGCGTCGATTCTTTCCCCGGAGGCGGTTACCAGCAGGTATCCGTTACGGCGCAGATAAATGGGATAATTCATTTCGCCGGCAAAGCGCAAAAAACCGGGATAGCTTAAGATGGTTAGTTGCATATTCAACGGGTTTGTGAACTGGTGCCTGATACCCCCGGTGCATTGGGCGGTGGCGCCGGCTCCGTGGAGTTTCTCTTTTTCCAGCACGGTGATGCGTAATTTTTTATTTTTTTGTATCAGGTGGCAGGCGATGCTCAAGCCGGCGACCCCCGCACCGATAATGGTAATGTCGGAAACAATGGGCACTGGTCTTTCCCTCCGTAAAAGATTGTCGTTATTATAAAGGTTTAGCGGCTGCCGCGGCGAATTAAATATTGTGCTCAGGAGTCGGAAGTCAGGAGTCAGAATAGGAGAACGGTTTATCGTCTCGCAGTATTCTGGATTCTGACTACTGAATTCTGATTACTTGCATTATAGCATGTAATTTAACAAGGAGGATTTTAGGCTTGTATATATTTTCCCTGGACGGAGAACAGTTCAAATTCATGCTGGTGGGCGGCGCCAACCAGTTGGCCGAAAACAAGGCGCAAATTGACGCCTTAAATGTTTTTCCGGTTCCGGACGGAGACACGGGCACCAACATGTACCTCACCATACTGTCCGGGGTCAAGGAAGCCCGCCAGGTGGAAAGCGGCAGAATAGACGACGTGGCCGCCGCCATGTCCCGGGGCTGCCTGCTGGGCGCCAGGGGTAATTCCGGTGTCATACTGTCTCAGATTTTCAGCGGGCTTGCCGCGGCGCTGCAAGGTGTGGAAAAAGCCGGGGCGGCCGATATAGCCCGGGCTCTGACCGGCGGCTCGGAGGCCGCTTACCGGGCGGTGGGCAACCCGGTGGAAGGCACCATATTAACAGTGTGCCGCAAAACAGCCGAGGCCTGCTCCCGGGCGGTGCAACGCAGCAGCGACCCGGTACGTTTGATTCTGTTGGCCTGCCGGGCCGCCGCCAAGGCGGTGGCCGAAACACCCGACGAACTGCCGGTGCTGCGTGAGGCCGGAGTGGTGGATGCCGGGGGCAAGGGGCTGCTGGTGCTTCTGGAAGGGATTATCAGGTCTTTACGGGATGCCGCGGCCCAGCGCAATGTGGAACTGTTCGATCTGGCGGCCAGCCAGCAAAAGGAGTTTGCCGTCAGCCGGGCCAGGGAATTTACCGCGGATATCGAATTCACATACTGTACCGAATTCATCCTGACTGGTGATCGCGTCCCCCTGGATACCCTGCGGGAAGAATTGGGACCATACGGTGACTGTCTGCTGGTGGTGGGAGACGACCGGACAGCCAAAGTACATATTCATTCCAATCATCCCGGGCTGGTGCTGGAGTGCGGTCTCAAGTACGGGGCGCTGCAGCGGGTCCAGGTAAACAACATGGAGGAGCAGCACCGTGAATTAAGCCGGGACACGGCAGGTGACACCAAACCGCTGGGTGTTGTGGCCGTGGGCATTGGCGAGGGCCTGAAGACGATCCTGGAAAGCCTCGGCGTGGACGCGGTGGTGGAAGGCGGACAGACCATGAACCCTTCGGCCGAGGACTTGGTCCGGGCGGTAAATGAAATTAATGCTGAAGCAGTGATAATCTTACCCAACAACAATAATATATTACTGGCGGCCCGTCAGGCAGTTTCCCTGGCCGGCAGGGAAGTGTTGGTGGTACCTTCGTCAAGCATTCCCCAGGGGCTCGCAGCCATGTTGTCCTTTAACCCCTATGACCCGCCCGGGGAAAATGCCGCCCGTATGGAAGGCGCCATGGCGGACGTTAAAACAGGCGAGGTGACCCGGGCGGTAAGAGAGACCGAAATCGACGGTCTGGCGGTAAAAAAAGGCGACTTTATCGGTTTGGCGGACGGCTCCCTGGCGGCGGTTTCCGGCCGGTTGGACGGAGTGGTGGAGGAACTGTTGACCAAAATGATTGACCGGGACTCCAGCCTGATCACCTTTTATTACGGGGCCGGGCTGACCGGAGCGGAGGCCGGTGAAATAACCGCACTGGTGCAAAATAAGTTTGCCGGCGTGGATGTTGAAGTGCATTACGGCGGGCAACCGTTATATCCCTTTATCATTTCAGTTGAGTAAGGAAGGTGATTTCCTTTGACGAAGGTGCGCATAATCACCGACAGCACAGCGGATTTGCCTCAGGAACTGGTGGAACGGTACGGCATCACCGTGGTGCCGCTGAAAGTGTTTTTTGGTCCGGTTTGTTACCAGGACGGGATTGATCTGACCAAGGAAGAGTTCTTCAGACGCCTGGCTTCCAGCAAGGAACTGCCCACCACTTCCCAGCCCACGCCGGCGGAATTTGCCGAAGTATACCGCCCCTTGATGGAAGAAGGCGCGGAAACAGTTTCCATCCATATATCCTCTCTGATGAGCGGGACTGTGCGGTCGGCCCAATTGGCCAGAACCATGCTGAACTATGAGAAACTGGAAATTATCGATTCCCGGACGGTCAGCGTTGTTCTGGGCATGATTGTGCTGAGCGCGGCCAGGGCCGCCCGGGCCGGTTATTCGAAGGACGAGGTGGTGGCTCTGGTACAAAGTATTATAGCCGGGCATAAAATCTTTTTTATGGTCGACACCCTGGAGTATTTACAGCGCGGCGGCCGGATCGGCAAGGCACAGGCGTTTCTCGGCACGGTATTGAACGTGAAACCTGTCTGTACAATCAAGGACGGTGTCATACATCCGCAGGAAAAGGTGCGGGGCCGTAATAAGGCGCTGGCACGGATGGTCCAGCTGTTGTCCGGGGCGTTTAAGGACGAGGCTGTTTTTTGCTTTATGACCCACGGAAACGACCCCGAGGGTTTGGAATACACCAGGGGGTTGGTGCTTGAGCATTTAAACTGTACCGAGCTTGTCGAGTGCCAGATGGGTTCGGTGGTGGGCACTCACGCCGGGCCGGGGATCCAGGGCGTGGCGGTGTGCCGGATTGGATTAATGCAGCCTGAAGAAAGGAAATAAAGTAATGTACTTGATCATTTTAAGCCTTGGCATAGGGATAGTAATTGGCTATCTGCGTCCGCTGTCACCGGAAAAAGCCCGCCTGGCCAACGCGGTAACCACGGTGGGTTTATTTATATTGCTGATGTCCATGGGCGCGCAGTTGGGCAGCAACGAGGATGTGCTGTCCGGACTTGGCCGGCTGGGGTTGCAGGCCGTTGTGCTTGCGGCTTTCAGCGTATTGGGCAGCGTGTTAATGATCTGCCTGGCTAAGGACTACATATACAAGGGTTTGGACGAAAAACTCGGCCGCCGGCAGGGAGGGGCGTCTCAATGACCCTGTTGGTACTGGGCGCCATTGCCGCCGGTGCACTGGCCGGTTATTGGCTGTTGCCCCGGGAAGCCCTGGGTTATTTGGATACCGTAACCACTGCGGCCCTGTGCCTGATGCTGGCGGGGATTGGCGTAGATCTCGGCGGCCGGCGTGAGACCTGGACCCGTTTGCGGGCCCTGGGCTGGAGAGTGCTGCTGATACCCCTTTTGATTGCTGTGGGCAGTCTGGTCGGAGCAGTGGCCGGCGGTTTTGCGCTGGGGCTGCCGGTAAACGAATCCTCGGCCATTGGAGCGGGGTTTGGCTGGTACAGTCTGTCCGGGGTGCTGCTGGCCAAAATTTATAACGTGGAGACCGGCGCCCTGGCCTTTATGACCAATGTGAGCAGGGAGGTTATCGCTTTCCTGCTGATACCGCTCATAGCGGCCAGGTTGGGCTATTTAACGGCCATATCACCCGGCGGGGCCACCACCATGGATACAACGCTGCCCCTGATTGCCAAAACCACCGATGCGGACACCACCATTATCGCCATGGTCAGCGGGACCGCTTTGTCGGCCATGGTGCCGCTGCTGGTGCCGTTGCTGATCAGGATGTGATGCAATGCAGGATGGCGGCTGGGCGGCAATAAAAAGCGTAAAATCGATATATAGAAATAGTTGATGGAAATCTTTACTGTTGCAGTTTATTTTATATTGGATTACGATAAAATATATTATCGAGGAGGGATATTTTACCTTGAAACTACCAGAATTAAAGATTGGCCACTTAATTCCCCGGTATCCCATTATTCAGGGTGGAATGGCTGTTAGGGTATCTACATCATCGCTGGCAGCCGCGGTGGCCGATGCCGGGGGGATAGGAGTAATTGGCGCCTCCGGGATGGGTGTGGACGAGCTCAGAGATGAAATCCGGGCGGCGCGACGGCTGTCTACGGGTATAATCGGTGTAAATATCATGTTTGCCGTGAGAAACTTTGCCAGCATGGCCCGGGCGGCCATGGAGGAAAAAATAGATGTCATTTTTACCGGAGCCGGTTTTTCCAGGGATATATTCGGCTGGGGAAAAGAAAGCGGCACACCCGTTGTTTCGATAGTCTCCACCGGTAAAATGGCTTCCATAGCGGAAAAATGCGGCGCCGCCGCGGTAGTGGCCGAGGGTGCGGAGGCGGGAGGGCACCTGGGTACCAACCTGTCCATCTGCAATATATTGACTGAAATTAAAAAATCGGTTAGAATTCCTGTTATTGCCGCCGGCGGTATTATCGACGGGTTCGGTGTGGCCCGGATGTTAAAACTGGGCGCAGACGGAGTTCAGATGGCCACCCGGTTTGTGCTCAGCAAAGAATGCTCGGTGGCCGATTCCTTTAAGCAAATGTATCTCAACGCCAGGGCCAATGACGTGGTGGTGGTGGAGAGCCCTGTGGGCATGCCCGGACGCGCGCTGCGCAATCCCTTTGTGGATAAGCTGATGGACGGCTGCCAGCCGGAACCGGAAAAATGCCAGAAATGCCTGAAAGACTGTTCAAAAAAATACTGCATCATCAAAGCCCTGGAAAATTCGCGGCTCGGCAAGGTGGACGAGGGACTGGTATTTTGCGGGCAAAACGTTTATAAAATTAAAGATATACTTTCGGTGCGGGATATTTTCAGCAATATTTTGGCTGAAGTGGAGTCGGTATCTTAACGGGGGGAGTGAGAGATGGCGGAGCAGCAGACTTATAGTTATAAGGACTGGAAACCGCTGTTGTACGACCCGGTTTTCCTGGCGCCGGGCGCCCGGGTCATCGGGCGGGTGGAGATAGGCGAAAAATCCAGTGTGTGGTATAACGCGGTTATTCGCGGTGATGTGGACAGGGTGCAGATAGGCCGCAGTACCAATATCCAGGATGGGACAGTGGTGCACGAGGATGAAGGATATCCCTGCATTGTAGGCGATAATGTGGTGGTGGGGCACAATGCCGTTTTACACGGCTGCACCATCGGGGATAATGTAATTATCGGCATGGGGGCCATAATATTATCGGGGGCCAAAATCGGCGCCAACAGTATTGTGGCTGCCGGAGCGCTGGTTCCCGGCGGCAAGGAAATACCGCCCAATTCGCTGGCGGTGGGGTCTCCGGCCAAAGTGGCGCGGGAATTGCTGCCAGAAGAACAGCAGACCTCCATTGCATTGGCCAAACGTTACGAAAGACGGGCTCTGTTTTGCCTGGGACTGGGCGAAAGTCCCGACTTTTAAATAATGGTACTTAAAGTGAGGGTTCGAAAAGGAGCAAAAGCAAAGGGGGTGTTGGCTGTGAACGAAGACGTTCAGGAAATGATTGGCAACAATCAGAGCAGTATACTAAGGTCTGAACCGATGCTCAATGATATGGAAAAAATGCTTATCAGGCAGGCCGGTTCCACGGTCCATTACCCCAAGGGTCACGTAATTTTCGCCGCCGGCGATATCTCGGACCGGGTATACCTGATCGAAAGCGGCTGGGTCAAGATATACCGCCTTTCCGTTGACGGCAGGCGGGTAACCGTGGGCAGCATACGCAGCCCGGGCGAAATGATGGCTTTGGCGGAAACGCTTTTAGGGGTTGAAAGAACCTGTTTTGCCGGAGCCATCAGCGATGTGTCCATGGTGGTGATGGCCAGGAACAGGTTCGAGGAGCTTTTGGCCCAACACCCTTTTCTGGCCATTAAGGTAGCCAAATTACTGGGCGCCAGAATGCGGGAGGCCGAGGCCATTATTCAGGAAATGGTATGTTGGCAGGCACCGGGCAGGCTGGCCCTGATGTTGATGAAAATGGGGGAAAAGATGGGGGAGCCCACCAAAAACGGAGTCAAAATCAACCTGCATCTGACCCATGAGGAAATAGCCAGTATGGTGGGCACTTCGCGGCAAACGGTAACCTCGTTATTAAATACCTTTAAACAGGAGAAAAGCATCAGCTACGAAGGACGGGTAATCAGGATCGAAAACCCGGATAAACTGGCCAAATGGATGGTATAATCCCGCTTAGCGCGGGATTATTTTTTTCCTCCTGTGTCATGAGGATGACAATTTATTTGTCACCAAGATGACTTTAGGCTGTCGCTCCGGCGACACGCATCATTGTTTATTATTTGCTAGACTTATTATAATCATTAAAAATAATGATTATAGTGCGGGGAGGGGGATAATGACAAGTTTGCGCTGAGTGGTTATGTCGAATAAAGTCGGGGTAGAGGCGGGTGATTTAAATGTCCGGTTTTGAACAGCTTTGGGATAAACTCTTTCATCCGAACAAAGCAAAACAGGAAGAAATTCAAAGCAGGCTGAAAGAATTGCAGGAGTTATCCCAAATTGCCATGGAAATTGAAAATAAACAGATTTATAAAAACCTGCAGATTGAAATGAACGAACTTTTCATGAAATATTTAACGTATGTCTTTTTTGACGGATTGCGTTTTATAGTACCGCACCTGTTTTTGCTGGCCATTATCACCAGCAAGGTGAGGTTTATATACCTGCCCGTTGATTTGCCCCTGCTGGGAAATGAAGTGGGAATTGTGCTTTTATACCCGGTAATGGCGCTTCTGGCTCATTTTGCTTATAAAAGGTTCAGAAGCAAAAAAATGCAATTATCCTAAGGCATTTACTATCTAATAGGGGGGAAGGTTTTAATGGATTTTGCCGTGGCTGGAGTAACAGTTAATCCTATTTTGCTGATTCTATGGTCTTTGTTTGTCGGTTATGTTTTTTCCACGGTGGGCGCCGCCGGCGGTATCCTGGCCGGTGTGGGACACATTACTATTTTCGGTATTAAAAACGCCAATACGATTAAACCCATGAACCAGGTTTTAACCCTGATCAGCCCGATCATTTCTTCACCGCTTTATTTCAGGGAGCGCCGCCTGGTGGTCCCGGCCGCTATCGCTCTTGGTCTCGGCGGTATCCTGGGCGCCATTGTCGGTTCTTATCTTTCCTCGACCTACCTGCCGGATATGAAGTCTTATAAACCGCTGTTCGGCGTGATTACCCTGTTTATAGCCATCAAAATCTGGACGGAACTGATGCCTTCGGCCCAGGAAAAACAAAAGACGGTTAAGAAGGCAAACAAGGCTTTTGAAGACAAAGTTAAAGAATTAAAAGCCGCCGGCAGAATGAATGAACTGAAGGATATCGGCGTCAAATTCAGTGAAACCGGTTTAAACAATACATTTACCTTTGCCGGTGAAACCTTTAAGTACAATGCTGTTTCACCGTTCCTGGCCGGCGGTATCGTGGCGATTGTCTCGGCCGCCCTGGGTGTGGGCGGCGGTTTCCTGCTGGTGCCCTACCTGAGCAGCATGCTGGGATTCCCCATGTTCATTGTGGCCGGTACCTCGGTGCTCTCCATCCTGGTTTCCTCGGCCACCAGTATCGCCAACTACATGCGCATGGGCAGCAGCCTTGACTTTGCCATGCTGGGCTTTGAAGTAATCGGGGTGATCATCGGTTCTTACCTTGGCCCCGTACTTTCCAAGTATATCAAAGGCCAGTACCTCAAAATCTTCCTGGCGGTCATTCTCACTTACATCGGCACCGGTTACCTCCTCAGCGCCGTAGGGATCAAGATTATCTAATAGCCGGCTTAAATTAAAGCGCTGTTTAAAAGATTACCCGGGCGAGTGTAAACTCACCCGGGTAATCTTATTGCAATTATTATTGCCTGGATAAGGCGTTTTTGTTTCTCCGGGCGCCCGCAAGGGGCGCCCCTACAATCCGGGTATCCGTCCTGTTGTGTCCGGTTTAAGCCCCTTTTACTTCCTTAATCAGTTCTTCAATCGCTTGAACTTCTTTTTTCAGGTCGTTCAGGTATTTTTCCAGTTTGCCCAATTGTTCTTCTTTGCTGAAATAGTGGCGTTTGAATTCACCGCCCTGCTGGCCGCAGCCGCATCCTCCCTGCGGGCCGTGGCCATGCGGGTGGCCGTGTCCCGGTCCGTGCCCGTGTCCTTTGCATTGACACATCCTAATTACCTCCTTTCCTGTGATTGGTTGAATTGCTCGCCATACTTATTCAGAAACCTTTCCAGCCGCTGTATATTGGATTTTATGGTGACGGCCCAGGCGTGCAAAAATTCTTCGCCTTCGGCCGTTAACTCGTATAACCGTTTGGCGGGGCCTCCTTTTTCGGTGTCCCAGCTTGAACTGACCAATCCTTCCTCCTCCAGTTTTCTCAGATGCCGGTAAACCGTGCCCGGATCAATTTCGCTGTGCATAAAGCCAAATTCATCAAGACTTTGCATTAATTCATACCCGTGGGTGGACTGCCGGTGCAGCAGAAGCAGCAGGCAAGGCTGCAGAAATTTTCCCGTTTGTACGCCGCCGCAGCGGCAGTTGCCTTTCAGGTGATGGCCGTAGTGTTCATGGCACAAGGTTAATTCCTCCTATATGCAAAGTGCCTATATATAATTAATGCTCTTATAGAATAATAGCATATGTCAAAAATAATGGCAACATATAATTATGCAGGCGGCTAAAATTTTTCTTGTCAGTCTAGTTGTAACCTGTTAATATGCTATTAAAGCACCTAAGTGCATCATGCACTTAGTTAGGCCGTGTTATTTAACCTTCTGCGGGGAGGCCGGATATGGACACGGGCAAGTCTACGGGTACCGTTAATGTTTACCTGGATAAAATGATCCAGCCCACACTGCTGTTGCTGATTTATCAAAAGCCGTCCCACGGTTATGAATTGATCCAAAACTTTAATGCCCTGGACCCGGCCGGGACAGTGGAACCGGGCACCATATACCGGAACCTGAGGCGCATGGAAAACGACGGTTTGGTGCTATCCACCTGGGAAACGTCGGAGTCGGGGCCGGCCAGAAGACAATATAAAATAACCGCTTTGGGCATAGAGTCGCTGAGGGAAGCGGCAGCCGGGCTGGAACACCAAAGGGCGCAGATTCAGGAGTTTTTGCAGCTTTACCGGAAGCTTGTAAAGGAGAGTGGAAACAATTGAAGCAGCACCCTGATGCTTTAAAAATACTGCATGCCGGCGCGCTCAGAAAACCAATGAAAGAATGTATTCACATCCTCCGGGAGAGCTATCCCGGTTTGCCGGTGGAGCTTGAGTATGCCGGGTCCAGGGCCTGCGCCAAGGACGTTGCCGCAGGTAAGGCGGCGGATATAATCGCCCTGGCCGACTATAAAGTGTTTCATGATCTTTTAATTCCCGATTTTGTGGACACATCCTTTGTATTCGCCACGGACCAAATGGTACTGGCTTACGATGAGTTTTCCCCGGCCGGCCGGACCATCAACGAAAATAACTGGATGGACGTTTTGCTGACCGTGCCCGGGATTAAATACGCCCGGTCCGACCACCGTCTGGACCCTTGCGGTTACCGGACGCTGATGCTGTGGCAACTGGCCGAAGAGTATTATCATCTTCCGGGGCTGTACCGGCGTCTGGAAAACGGCTGGAGCAATCTTTACCCCAAATCCCTGGACATCGCGGTGGCGCTTTTGGAAGGCAAAATTGACTACGGTTTTGAATACCTCTCCGTCACCCGTCAAATGGGTTTCACATCCATCCAGTTTCCGCCCGAAATCAATCTCAGCGATCCGCGTTTTGCAGACTGCTATGCCCGGGCCAAGGTGGTTATTGAGGGCAACTATCCCGGGCTGGAAACCGAAATTACCGGGGCTCCCATTGAATTTGCGGTGGCAATCCCCAAAAATTCGCGCCAAAAGGAACTGGCGAGGGAATTCATTGAGATATTAACCGGTCCCCGGGGTGAAAAGGTGTTGGAGGATAACGGGTTGATCCCCTGTTAGGGTTAAGGAGGTAATTGGCATGTATTTTCCCGTATCCGGCGTGGAAGTGTTACCGGTAATCCCGCCGCTGGTGGCTTTTCTGGTTTCTTCTTTGACCGCCTCCGCGGGCGTTTCGGGCGCCTTTATCTTGCTGCCTTTCCAGATGAGCGTGCTTGGCTTTACCAGCCCGGCGGTGAGCCCCACCAATTTAATCTACAACATTGTAGCCATACCCGGCGGCCTGGCCAGGTTCATCCGGGATGGCCGCATGGCCTGGCCTTTAACCTGGGTGGTGTGCGTGGGGACGCTGCCGGGAGTATTTGTGGGAGCCTGGATCAGGATTAAATATTTACCCGATCCCCGGGCGTTTAAGCTTTTTGCCGGGTTGGTGCTGCTTTACCTGGGAGCCAGGCTGCTGTATGAACTTTCGGGACGCTACCTGAAGAGCAAGGAACAAAACCGGGCGGTGGAACAGAAGTTCAAGGCCAGGGTGGCGCAGTTGAAATCGGCAAGCAACTCGCGAATTGCGGCTGGTTTGCCCGAGGACGCCGTGGTTAAAACCAAATCCTTCACCTGGCACAAAATTGAGTACGAGTTCTGGGGTGAAAACTTTTCCTTCAGCACCGCGGTGATCTTTATTCTTTCTCTGGCGGTAGGCTTGGTGGGCGGTATTTACGGTATCGGCGGCGGAGCCATCATCGCCCCTTTTGTGGTGTCGGTGCTGGGCCTGCCGGTGTACACGGTGGCCGGGGCGGCCCTGGCAGGCACCTTTTTGACATCCATCGCCGGCGTTATTTTTTACGCTGTTTTAGACGTTTCCGGCGCTGCGGGGGCGTCGGTCAACGTATCCCCGGACTGGATGCTGGGCGCACTGTTCGGCATCGGAGGGCTCCTGGGCACCTACTGCGGCGCGTACATACAAAAATACCTGCCCGAGCGCATCGTGCGCGGGATCCTGGGCCTGCTAATCACAGCCCTGGCGCTTCAGTATATATGGCAATTTTTTGGTCAGTGAGCGGAAGGTGCCACCACTTGGCTTGATGCGGGAACTTTTGACCGCAACGGCACGTCATACAATAAGCGACAATTTAATCAACCATTCAAAGCAGATTTAAAGCAATAATATATTTTCCGGGAGGTTATAGGCGTGAAAAAACGTGTAGTCCTTGCTGTCCTGTTTGTTCTGGCACTGCTGCTGCCGGGTTCCGCCCTGGCGGAAACACCAAAAGTCAAACTTGGCAACGAAGTATTATTAACTGATTACCGCCACCTGATCGACGGCAAAAGGGTGGGGCTGGTGACCAACCATACCGGGGTCAACAGTAAGGGCGTCAGCGTGATCGATGTGTTGGCCAAGGATCCGGGGGTGAACCTTGTGGCCCTTTACGGCCCTGAACACGGCATTGACGGTAAAGCCAGCGCCGGTACTTACGTGGCTTCCTATACCCACCCCACGCTGGGCATCCCGGTATACAGCCTGTACGGGTCCACCAGAAAACCGACCGCCGAAATGTTGAAGAACATCGACGTGCTGCTCTTTGATATTCAGGATATCGGCTCCCGGACGTATACATATATGTCCACTTTGAATTATTGCATGCTGGCGGCTAAAGAGAACGGCAAGCAAATTATTGTGCTGGACCGGCCCAATCCGGTGGGCGGCGTGATTGTGGACGGCCCGGTGCTGGAAGCGGGCTTTGAAACCTTTGTGGGGGTGGATAACCTGCCCATGGCCCATGGGATGACCGCCGGCGAACTGGCCGGGTTCTTCAACCGGAAAATCGGCGCCGACGTTAAGGTTATCCCCATGGAAGGCTGGAGCAGGGAAATGGTGTTCCAGGATACCGGGCTGCCCTGGGTGCCCACTTCGCCCAACATCCCGGACTTGGATTCGCTGTTCGGTTACATGGCCACCGGTCTGGGTGAAGGGACGGGTATTTACCAGTCCGACAAATTCAAGTGGATTGGCGGCAAGGGGATCGACGCTTATAAGTTTGCCGCGCTGATGAACGGTTCGGGACTGCCCGGGGTGACCTTTGTTCCCGAGTATAAGGGGGAAGCCAGCGGGGTGCGGTTGAATATCACCGATTACCATAAATTCAACCCGGCCAGAACAGGTTTTTACGCCCTGTGCCACGCCCGGTCCCTGAACGGCTTCAAGGTGCCCAAAAGTAAGAGCGACAGCGTGCAGGACCGGGTAATGTTTGAAAAAATCATGGGCTCCAGAAAAGTGGGTCAATGGCTGGAACAGGGGCTGACCCCGCAGCAGTTCGTGGCTCAATATACCCCGGCCCTGAACCGGTTCAAGGAAGAAAGAAAGCAGTATCTTATTTACGGCTCCAAAACGTCGCCGGCGCCCGGCGGTCAACCGGATATTCTTGTATACGTGGGGAACAAACAGGTGCTTTTTGACTCACCGCCCTTTGTGGACGGCAGCAACCGCTTGATGGTGCCGCTGCGGGCCATTGGTGAAGCCATGGGCGCCATTGTCACATACGATGAGGCCACCAGGGAAATATCCATCAGCGGGCGCGGCAAGTCTCTGCTGTTTACCCTGGACAGCCGGAGCGCTATGGTGGACGGAGAGCATAAGACCATGGACACCACCCCGGTGGTAAAAAACAGCCGCACCATGGTGCCCGCCCGTTACGTGGGCGAGTTTCTGGGCGCGCAGGTAGACTGGGATCCCAACCAGCGCGTAGTCAAGATCAACTAAAAGAACCACGGGGTCAGGCCTGTCGTAACTATACTAACTGTAATATTTTAATATTTAGTTTTTATAGTTAGGATAGTTGCGACAGGCCTGACCCCCTTATAATCTGTTTGGCCCGGGCCGCGACGGGGGCCTCCACCATTTGGCCGTCCAACTGGACTACACCGCGGCCTGCGGCTTTCGCTTCCTCATAGGCGGCCACTATTTTTTTGGCTGCGGCCACTTCATCCTCGGTGGGGCTGAATATTTCAATTACAGGTTGTATCTGAGCCGGGTGAATCACCAATTTACCCTGGAAACCCATTTTTTTTGCTCTGGCGGCGTCCTTTCGCAGGGTGTCGGTGTCTTTGATCATGGGGCAGACGGTGTCCAGCGGCGGTTCGATGCCCGCGGCCCGGGAAGCGTTGACCAGTTTGGCCCGGGCGTAAAAAAGCTCTGTTCCGTCGCCGGAATAACTGGTCCAGATGTCCGCGGTGTAGTCATTGCCGCCAAAGGCCAGTCTCTTAACCCTGGGACATGACGAAGCGATGGCGCCGGCATTTTCGATTCCCCGGGCGCTTTCGATAAAGGGCACCAGCTCCATGCTGCCGCGTGACAGACCCTGCTCTTCTTCCAGCAGTCCCAAGAGCCAGCTCACCTTGCGCACCTCTTCCGCAGTTTCGGCCTTGGCAAGCATAATTCCGGCCGGGCCGGTCCCGACCACGGCCTGCAAATCCTTCAGCACATGCCTGGTTTCAGCACCGTTAATCCGTACAAAGGCGGGCGGTAACCCGGGCGATTGGAACACTTCCCGCACCACTTTCCTGGCCCGGTCCTTTTCACCGGGGGCTACGGCATCTTCCAGGTCCAGGATGACCGCATCGGCGCCCAGAGAAAACGCTTTGTCAATTTTTTTCCGATCAGCGCCGGGGACAAATAAAAGGCATCTGAGCAGCGCCATGTGACTTTCCATCCTTCCCGTGGTAAAATTGGTTAATATTATTTGTTCGCCGGTTCAGATATTTATTCCTGTTTTTGTATGACGGGAGGTTTAGAAGTTGCCGGACATTGCTTATGATAAAGTGCTTGGCTTCCTGGCGGAAAAAGAGACGTCCGAGTCAGGCAGCGATGACCTGGCCGGGCTTTATGATATTATGCTGATGTGCCGGGACAGCTTTATGGCCGAGGTAAGCCGGAGGCAGGTCAAGCATCAGGCGGCTGAAATGCCGGATGATGACGAAGATGAGGATACGGACCGGGTGCTGGGCGAATTGCGCCGTCTGCCCAAGGGCGGCGTAATTGCCGGCGCCGGCGGCAATGAAATTTTTGTTCCCGAGGTATGGGTACGCAACCTGGGTATGGAACATGGGGATATCATTTCGGCGGTGCCGCTGGGCATGATCGGCCAGTCTCCGCTGTTTGAATTTACCGTTGAAGAACGCCGTGGATTGGAGCATGAATCCGGCCGGGTCAGCGTGATCGGCCCGGTGACGTACCATGGCGGCGAATGGTTCGTATATAGCGAGGAAGAGGAAGAATTAATTACTCTGAAACCCAAAGAAGTGCACAATCTGGGACTTTACGAGGGCGATCTGGTGGAGGTGGCATACCCGGCCGGTGATATATCCGCTGCCCGGGTAGCCTGGAAATTTGACCCGGACGACCCCTACCTGGATGATCCGGCGCCGGGCTCCGGAAACCGCAGACGTCCGGTTAAAAAACAACCGGCCGGAGATGTTGCCGACCCTGTGCTGGGCGGTAAAACGGTGCTGGTGGTGGGCGGCGATCTGTATAAAGATGCGTACCGGCGCAATTTTGAACGCCGGGGGGCTAAATTGCTCTGGGAAACCGGTTTCCAGGGCGGCCAGGGTAAAAACATTGAATCCAAGGTGCGGTCGGCAGATGTGGCGGTATTGGTGACGGACATGGCTTCGCATCGCCTGCCGGATCTCGAGTCCATGTGTAAAAGACACCGCAAGCCCTTTGTTTACGCGTCATCCCGTGGTTCAACCGGTGTGGTGCGGTCAAGCCAGCAGGCCTTGATTAAAGGAGGTAAATAGCAGATAAAAAAGAGGATATTTGCCGGTTAAGGTAGAATTTTCCCGGTAGTTATTGACTATCGGGAAGGTGCGGGACTTGTTTGAAATGGAAAGAAAACATCAGCTGGTTTTATTAATTATTGCCGCTTTGCTCCTGTTTGGCGCCGGTTTCAAGTACGCCCAGGTGCGCGGGGACCGGGCGGATAATGAACCGCTGGTTGTTGACGCCGGCGCTGCCGATGCCGGTGAAACAAACAACGTGGATGAAAAAAACGTCGCGCCGCAGGAGATCGTGGTCCATGTGACGGGGGAAGTGCAGCACCCCGGAGTGTACCGCCTTAATGCCGGGTCCCGGGTGGTGGACGCGGTGAACATGGCCGGGTCCACGGAAAAATCGGCCCTGGATTATTTGAACCTGGCCGCGCCGCTGCAGGACGGCAATCAGATTGTGGTATACAACAAGGATCAGTTGGACGCCCGGTCACTGTCGGCGGGAGTGGGAAGCGGCACCGCCGGTTTGCCCCCGCCTGCAGGACAAACCGGCGGTTTTGCCGGCGCATCCGGTCTGATCAACATCAACACCGCCGGGCAGGCGCAGCTTGAAGAACTGCCCGGTATCGGCCCTGCGCTGGCCCAGCGGATTATAGACCACCGGACTAAAAACGGTCCTTTCCTTTCCACCGAAGACATCATGGTGGTTTCGGGCATCGGTGAAAAACGGTATGAACAGCTTAAGGATTTGATTACCGTTTATTGAACTTAATTCATCTACTTTGGGAAAACAAAGTAACCGGCCGGGTTGATGAAACTTGGGAACCAGCACCCGGCTTTTTTTAATTGTCGCGCAGGGAACATTTTTTTGTCGGCACAATGACCTTTTTCCTGTCACTGTGCTGACATCCCCCGGTCCGGAAATTTGATAGTTTTATTATAACGATTAGTTATTTTTAAAATAATTGAAGTTAATACACAAGTAAATGAAGAAATAAAAAACGGGGGGATTAGGGTTGCTGCTGAACGTTAAAGCACTGTCAGAAAGGGAACAGCTAACTTATGCTGAAATGGGTGAAGCTCTGGAGTATTTATACAAGCTGGACTATCATCCGGTGGCGACAAAGTTTTTTTGGAACCGTGACGAATATGATAATTTCCAGGCTGAAAAACTGCCCGGTCCCAAAATGACGATGTGCCAGATTGCCCTGGCGGCCCGGATGAACGATTATATCATTAAAGCCGACGCGGAAAACCTGTTGTGCGGTAACGCCAAAACCTGTTTGGGATTTCGCGGGGCCAGCGATGAGGAAGTCGAAGGCCATGTGAAGTATACCGCTGATTGGGATTGGGCCAAAGAATGCCTGCTGGCCAAGCCAATGCTGCCGGTGGGGCAACTGAAAGGTTTTGCCATGGCCCCGCTGCATAAGACTCCCTTTGACCCGGATGTCGTGTTTATGGTGGTCAACCCGCTGCAGGCTTACCATATCCTCAACGACTACATAGGCGGGACCAAGTCCAGCCCCGCCTTGCAGTTCAACCATACCATCAACTCGGCGGTATGCGGCGGAATGGTATGGGCCTACAATGAGAAAAAACCCAATATGAACACCATGTGCGCCGGCAGTTATACTTCCGGTAAGACTGAAAAAGGTGAGGTAAACCTTTTCATACCCGGCCAGGATATCGGCGCGGTGGCAAAACAATTAATCAAACGGGCCGCCGTTTACGGCGGCGCTTCCATGGTCGGTTCCCCGGGGCAGGAATGGCCGGGACTGCATGTATGTAAAAAATGCCCGATGGTTAAATACAAGGATGCCGAGTAAGTTCAAACAACGCATTTGTTCAACCTGCGCACACAGGGCGGGGCAATTATTGTCCCGCCCTTTTTTTCTTTTTTAATGTGATAAATTCCATTATAATTTTGTTAATATCATTATATTGCAGCGAAACAAATAACCATTTGACGGGTGAATTGATGAACCGGCCTCTGTTAGCGGTAATAGTTTGCTTTGCCCTGGGCGTAATTTTAAATACCCTGTTCGCGGTGGAAACGGTAATTATTTTCGCCGCGGTACTGGTTTCAGGCAGCCTGGCCCTGGCCTCCTTTGCCCTGCGCCGGTGTGAGGGGGCGGCTATATTGCTGCTTTTTGTGTTTCTGGGATGGTTCTGGGCCGGGGCCGGTGAGCATGCCGCCGGCCGGGGTCCGGAACAGTTTGCCGGACACTATGTTACATTGGAGGGCATCGTGCAGGCCGAGCCCGGGTACGGCAGCGGCGGGAAGGATGCTGTCTATGTGCTGGCGGCCCGGGCTGTGTACCTGGGTGAACGCCGGGTGGAAACCACTGGGCTGGTACAGGTTAAAGTAAAGGATGCCGGTCCGGTTTATAGTTACGGCGAGATGCTGCGGGCCGGGGGTTTTGTGTACCGTCCCCGGGAGCCCGGTAATTTTGGCGCGTTCAATTACCGGGAATACCTGGAACGGCGCGGCATCCGCTGCCAGATGACGGTAACGGGTCCGGAGCATCTGCGGGCCGTGGCCGGTGAGCGCCCTTTAACCCCGGTGGGATTGGCGCTGGCCTGTAAGAACGCCCTGCAGCGGGTGGCCGACGCCACCCTGGAACAAAGGCAGGCGGCGGTGCTGAACGGGATGCTCTTTGGCGCCCGGGACCGCCTGGACCGCGCTGTAGAGGATATTTTTGCCGAAACCGGGGTGGCTCATGTCCTCTGTGTCAGCGGGCTGCATGTGGGATTTGTACTGGCCGGGGTGTTTTTGGCCGCCGGCGTACTGGGGGTGCCCAGGCGCGCCTTTTTATTTGCAGCGGCGCCGGTAATTATCTTTTATGCTTTGATGACCGGGTTGGGCCCGGCAGTGATCCGGGCCGGTGTGATGGCGGTGCTGGTGCTGGCGGCGGCGCTGCTGGGCCGGGAAAGGGATTGGCCCACCGCCCTGGCCCTGGCGGCGGGCGTTTTGTTATTATTTGATCCTTCATCCATTTATGAAGTGGGTTTTCAACTTTCCTTTGCCGCCACCTGGGGCATCCTGTACCTGGGGCCGCTGCTGGGGCAGCTATTCAGGGTCAGGTTTGCGCTGCCCAGCTGGCTGGTTGTTCCATTGCAAGTTACCCTGGCCGCCCAGTTGGCCACCATGCCGCTTTTGGTCTACCATTTTAATCTGGTTTCTTTTATCGCCCCTTTGGCCAACCTGCTGCTGGTACCGTTGGTGGGAGTAATCATGCTGGCCGGATTCACAGGCTGCGTTGCCGGACTGGTTTTTCTGCCTGCCGGGGAATTGTTTAACGCCGGTACCGGCGCGCTGATCGATTTTTTCCTGGCTCTGGCCGGATTGCTGAACAGTATACCGGGCGGAGCGGCATACGCGGCCACTCCGCCCTGGCCGGCGGTGCCGTTGTGGTTTGCCGGCCTGGTGCTGGTGGCGGAAACTGTCCGGGGCCGGTATAATCCGCCTGATTTTTACCGGGGCAAGGCCGGGCCGGCGGCGGCCGGAGTCCTGCTGATGCTGGTCCTGATTTGGCCCTGGGGCGGTACCGGCGGCCGGATGCAGGTGCATTTTTTGGACGTGGGGCAGGGAGATAGTATCCTGGTCCGCTTTCCGGGCGGCGAAACAATGCTGGTGGATACCGGCGGCCGTCCGGGTGAACCGGATGAAGTCCGGGCAACGGGAGACGCCGTGGTGGTTCCGTACCTGCGCCGCCTGGGCATCAACCGGTTAAACGCACTGGTGATTACCCACCCGGACGAAGACCACGCCGGCGGGGTGCCGGCGGTGCTGGAGAAGCTCAAGGTCGACGCCATGGTCATCACCGGCGCTCCGGGATACGATGAATATGTCGCCCTGGCGGAGAGCCTCCGGGTTCCCGTATATCGTGCCGGTGCGGGTCAGGCGCTGCAGCTGGACGATCAGGTGGACGTTTTGGTGCTGGCCCCCGGGCGGGGTGATGCCGCGGCGGGTTTAAGCTCCAACGACGCTTCCCTGGTTTTGCGTCTGGATTACAGGGGCAGTTCATTTTTGTTGACCGGGGATATCGAACAGCAGGCTCAACGGCTGCTTTTAGCCGGCGGGGCGGATTTGCAGTCGGACGTGCTTAAAGTTCCCCATCACGGCAGCCGTTTTTTTGAACCCCGTTTTTTTAGTGCCGTGGCTCCCGATTGGGCCGTGATCCAGGTGGGGGAGCATAACCGGTTCGGACATCCGGCGGCGGAAGTGCTTGAAACGCTGACGTCCGCCGGCGCCAGGGTGCTGCGCACCGACAGGGACGGTGCGGTGTTGGTCAGCACCGATGGGGAAAACATCAGCGTGCAGGCCGCTAAAACACCATAAAGACCACATAAATTTAATCCCGTTCGGGGCAACCTATGTAAAGTAATTCATAAACCAACGGGGGGATTCTTCGTGTACGACACCGTGATCATCGGCATGGGTCCGGCGGGAATGACGGCCGCGGTTTATGCGGCGCGCAAAAAAATGAACACTTTGCTGGTGGGCAGTGAATACGGGGGGCAGGTGGCCCGGGCCTCGGAAGTGGAAAATTATATGGGCTTCCAGATGATCAGCGGTTTGGGTCTGATGGATAAGTTTGAAGAACAGGTGCGGCGCTACCCGGTGGAAAGAAAACAGGCGGCAGTGCTGCGGGTCGAAAAAGAGGGCGACCATTTTGTGGTCCGGTGTGATGACGGGGAGGAATACCGGTGCCGTACCGTTATCTATTCCGCCGGAAAGTACCCGCGCCGGTTGAATGTCCCCGGAGAAAAAGAATTTACCGGCCGGGGCGTCAGTTACTGCGCGGTCTGTGACGGGCCGTTTTTCGAGGGCCGGCCGGTGGCGGTGATCGGGGGCGGCAATTCGGCTTTGGAGGCTGTAATCGATATGGTTAAAATGGCCACGCATGTTTACGCGGTTTCCATCGGGGAATGGAACGCGGACCCCGTGCTTGCCGAGCGGGCTCTGCAGGCCCAAAACCTTACCGTGCTTAAAGGGTACCGGACAGTGTCCATTAACGGTGGGGAAAATGTCCGCAGCATTACCATCCGTTCGCTGGAATCAGGAGCAGAAAAGGAACTGGCGGTGGCCGGGGTGTTTGTGGAAATCGGCACCATGCCCGGCAGCGAACCGGTAAAGGAATTGGTGCGGATTAACAATCTGGGCGAAATAGAGGTGGACTGCAGTTGTAGCACCGACGTGCCGGGTTTTTTTGCCGCCGGCGACGTAACCAACATCCCGGCCAAACAAGTGATCGTGGCGGCCGGCGAGGGGGCCAAGGCCGCTCTCGGCGCTTACCGGCACCTGCTGGCCCATTAACCGGGTACAATAGGACTTTAGACCTATTTATACTCGAAATATGTCGGAAAACTGAGCCAAAAAATAATATTTATGGTAAAATAATTGTCGCCAAATAAAATAATTGTCGCGAAAAATCATACGCTAATGATCTGCAAGGGAGTTGGTGATTATTGCGGAGAAAAGGGTTTAAACTCCCCGGCATAAAGAATCTGCCCCGGGCTTCTACCATAATGTTTGTGCCCCATTCCCAGCAATCAACATACAGCATAAAAATCCCATTCGGCATCATGTTCATATTCTTTTCTTTGGCCTTGTTTTCAATCATATTGTTGGTTTCATCAACAGTTAAGTATTTAAATATGAAGGAAAACATGAGCGAACTTAACGCTTTGCGTTCTGTAAACGAGCGGCAGGCCGGCCAACTGAGGTTGATGGAATCCGAGGTGCTGACCCTGCGGGGAGAAATGACCAAACTGAAATCCCTGGAGCGGGATGTCAGAGGGTTGTTAAACAGTGGACCCTTTTTGGAACAGCCCGTGGCTGTGCGTCAGGATACCCCCCAACCTTCCCGGGGCGGCGGGCGTGGCGGCGGCGCGGATTCGTTCAGAAATGTGTTGGCCGGTTTTTTGGACGGCAGCCCTTCTTTCATTGAGCGACAGGCGGAATGGGATGCGACGTACCAGGCCACCAGAAACACTGCCGGTGAACTTTTGGCCAGCGTGGAAGCTGTGGAAAAAAATCTGGCCTTATTGCAGGAGGACGTCTCGAAAATAAAAGACTATTTTGAAGCCAGGCCGGCCGGTTTTCCCGCTGCCGGTGAGATCAGTTCCGGGTTCGGACTGCGCCGGTCCCCGTTTTCGGGACGCTCCGAGATGCACCCGGGTGTTGATATCGCCGCCAACTATGGAGCACCGGTGGCAGCCGCCGGCAAGGGTGCGGTCGTATTTGCCGGTTACCGGGCGGGTTACGGGCTAACGGTGGTGATCGGACACAAATACGGGTTTGAAACCGTATATGGGCATAACTCGAGCCTTAAAGTGCAGGCCGGTCAGGAGGTCGCCCGGGGTGATTTAATCGCCCGGGTTGGCAGCACCGGCGCTTCCACGGGACCGCACCTGCATTATGAAGTCCTTTTAAACGGGGTCCGGGTCGACCCGGCCGGGTATTTGACGGAACCGGTAAAGCACCGGCTGAAAGCAACTGACGCAGGTGAATCAAGGTAAATGGGGGAGATAAGCTTGTTCGGTAAAAATAACGAACCGTCCGCCGGCAAGGTGGACACCATTATCGGCAGCGGTACGCACTTTAACGGGAGCCTGAACGTGGAAGGTACCCTGCGGGTGGACGGCGCTGTGGACGGGGAAGTCAAATGCAACGGTGACGTAATTATCGGCAAGACGGGCGTTGTGCGGGCCAGTATCGGGGGACGCAACGTCACTGTCGCCGGCGAGGTCCAGGGCGACATGGTCCTGGAAGGGAAACTGGAGATCAGCGCCACCGGCAAGGTCCTGGGGGATATCGAGGTGGACAAGCTGGTCATCAGTGAGGGAGCCATTTTCAAAGGCAAGAGCATGATGCAGGGAAATAGTCCGGCGGCGGAAAAAATATCTTTTTTTAAGAAAGATGACCGGAACAAGGATAATAAAAAGAACAACAAAGAGAACAAAAAAGAGAACAACAAAGCCCAGTCCCAGTAAGATGGAAGCTACAGGCCAATTATTTACGATGATTAACCACCGCCATAGAGTGATGACAATAGCGGAGAACTGTGGCCACTTTTTTATTGACACCGACCTCTGTTACGGGTTGCGCTATTGCCCGTTATAGCGGCTGAGCTAAGGTGACGGAGCAATGCTTACTGATAACGAATTAAAGCCAGGTCTGGCCTTGAGTAAATCAAGGTCATTTTGTTTGCATTTTTTTACTACAGTTTAAAACAATAGCTTGAATTTTCAAAAAAAATAAAATAGAATTTAAAATAATCTGATAATGGCGGTTTGGGGGGGGTGAGGCAAGTGCTAACAGAAAAAGAATTGCTGGATGCTAACGACTTTGATGTGGATACGCTTTATGGCGAGTTTTTGGAGACAATAGTAAACGGTAGTGGTTACAAAGGAATTGCCAGCTTGCTGGCGCAAAAGCTTCAGGCAAGCATTCTTATCGAGGATGAATTTTTTCGTGTACTCGCTCGTTCTTTTTTCGACATCCCCACCCTTTTAAACATTCAGAAGAAAAACGGAATAAAGTACTGGAAACCCCAGCGTTTAGATCCTAAGATAATTAACTATGTCCGCCAGACTCAAAGTACCGGTCGGCCTGTTGAGTTGCCGGAGTTGCCTGAGTACGGGATAAATAAATCCAGATTGGTATTCCCCATAATAGTGAAAAATAAATTCAAGGGAACCCTGCATGTTTTCAAGAAAGACTTGGACCGGTATCAGATGAGCGTTACCAAGGCGGCATTGCACAACCTGGTGGTTATGGAAACCTGCAGACAGGGAAAGATTGAAATTGAAGATAAAATTAAGAAAAACTTGATTTTCGGCCTAATATTCAGAGATAAAGGTCAGGACAACAACATATATGGAGATAAGCAAATCCCCGGTTTTGATCTATCCCGGGAGACGGTTTTGGCCGTCATCCAAATCAAGGCTGCACCGGGACAGCGTCAAATGGAAGAGGTTTTGCGAAGTGTAATCAGTGATCTTTATCTAAATGCAAGCGCAATTGGTATTAGTGATGATCGAGCGCTATTATTGGTTCAATCTGCTGACGTCGGTACGTTAAATTCCGAAGTAATTGTTGACTCACTTCAGACAGTATTTGATGCGCTGAAGATGATTTTCACTGACTGTAAGGTGAAAATAGGCATAGGTCGCCAATGCTTTAAGCTGCGGGATTATAAGGTCGCATATACCGAAGCCTGCAAAGCCCTCGCTTTTCCAGGTTCCAAACCAGGGAGGGAAGAAGGAGTGATTTACTACCACTCCTTGGGGTTGCTGGGAATTTTGCTGCATCCGGGAAACGAGCAAGTCTTGCCGGGGTTTGTGCGGAATGTAATTGGGAAACTGCATGATTACGGTATCGGAAATAATGTCGATCTAATTGACAGTTTGGGATGTTATTTGGATCATAATTGTTGTATTCAAAGTGCGGCGAGGGAGTTGTTTATCCATCCTAACACTCTCAGATACCGCCTGGAAAAGGCCGAAAAGATTTCCGGCCTTGATTTGACGGACAAGGATACAAAGCTGGAGCTTCAGTTGGCTATTAAGTTGTACAGGTATTACGGAGAGTCCATCTGCAAAAACTGAATTTACAAATAATAAAAAGATCCGGTTACTGGCAAAGCTAGTAACCGTTTTTTTTGTATGGAGTGAACAAAAATTAGTTCCCACTTATCTAATATTTGTCTGAAAAGTCAATAGATTGCGTTAATTGGAGTCAATTATAATTTACCTAAAAAACGGAGGTCTGAAAAATGTATTTGGAAATTCCAGAAGACATTCAATTGATTAAAGATAACGTAAGGCGACTGGTAAACGATAAAATAGCGCCCAGGGCTATGGAAATAGATGAAAGTAACGAGTACCCTTGGGATATCAGGAAAATATTAAGCGAGCAAGGTCTTTTTGCCCTTCATTTTCCGGAACAATATGGAGGAGTAGACGGGCGCTGGCTTGCCTTTTGCGTGGCGATAGAAGAAATTGCACGGGGCAGTGCGGCCGTCTCGATGATGTACGGAGCCCAGCCCCTTGGAACGGGCGCGCTCTGTTTTTTTGGCAGCGAAGAGCAAAAGGCCAAATATATCCCGAAGTTTGCCAGCGGGGAATTAATACCTGCTTTCGGCGTTACCGAACCTAACGCCGGATCAGATATCGCCGGCATCCAGACCACTGCTGTGCGCCGGGACGATGAATATGTGATTAATGGACGAAAATGCTTCATCACTCAGGGAAATATCGCTGATATCATAGGGGTGGCTGCAAAAACGATTGATCCTGAGACCGGTAAAAAGAATCTTTCCCTGTTTATAGTGGAGAAAGGCACACCCGGTCTATCCTATGGCACCGTGGAAAAAAAGATGGGCCTGCATGGGTCTCCCACAGCAGAACTTATATTTGAGGACGTCCGGGTTCCGGTGTCAAATCGCATTGGCGCTGAAGGTGAAGGTTTTAAAATGCTTATGCGTGTAATGGATAGATCCCATATTATGGTGGGCGCGCAGTGCATTGGGATAGCCCAGGGCGCGTTGGACGAAGCGGTAAAATTTGCACGAACCAGGGTTCAGTTTGGTCAACCCATTAGTAAATTTCAAGGAGTACAGTTTTTACTGGCGGAAATGCAAACGTTACTGGAAGCTTCCCGCCATCTTGTGTATGACGCGGCAAACCGCTGGGACCAGCAAATAGAGCCCATTGCCCAGCATTCAGCTATAGCAAAGCTGTTCAGCAGCGAAGCATGCGTTAGAATTACCGATATGGCGGTGCAGGTACTTGGCGGGTACGGGTATATGCGCGAATATCAAGTGGAGCGTATGATGCGCGACGCCAAGCATTCTACTTTGGTAGAAGGGGCCAGCCAGATCCAAAAACTGATTATTGCCAGGAATCTGCTGGGCAGAGAGTACGCATAAATTCGAAATATGATATCGCGGTGTTAGAATGGTTAATCATTCTAAGGAGTGTGACTACAATGCATTCAGCACGCATTCTGAATAAAAATACATATTTATTTGCTGACAAATTGGCCATTGTTGATGGTGAACGCAGATTGACATATAAAGAGCTGGATTATCGCGTTCGTAGTTTGGTAAGTGTATTTAAAAGTTGGGGGTTGGAAAAAGGTGATCGAGTAGCATTATTTGCATATAATTGCCAGGAGTATATTGAGTGTATGCACGCATGTGAAAGAGGCGGGTTTGTGTGTGTGCCGGTGAATTGGAGGCTTGATCCTGAGAGTGTCGCTTTCCTGTTAAATAATAGTGAAAGCAAGGTATTAATTGTTCAGAATACCTTTTTAGAAATAATTTCTGCCATCAAAGACAGCTTCAATAGCATTAAACATGTATTGGCGTTTGGTAATTACGGAGTCCTGCCCGGATGGATAGAACCGTATGAAAAATTATTAGAGTCTGTGAAACCTTGTGAGCTCAATATTGATGCGGCCGACAATGATCTGTCCTATATCATTTACTCAAGCGGCACTACTGGCCTGCCCAAAGGGGTAATGTTCAACTATAGAATGCAGTTTGAGGCGGCAAAAGTTTTTATTGTGGAGCTGGGCCTTACAAAATCGGATATTTCCCTTAATGTGATGCCCCTTTTTCATTCCGGCGGACATACTATGGCATCGGCTATATCATACGTTGCAGGCACCAATGTAATGATTAAGAAATTTGAAGCAAAAAAAGTGCTTGAAACCATAAGTAAAGAAAAGGTAACCGTTATTCATCTGGTTCCGACTATGATTGCTTCCCTTTTAGAGGTTCCGGATATAAATGAATATGATTTGAGTTCATTGAAAACAATCTTTTATGCTGCATCACCCATATCTCTTTCATTACTGAGGAAGGCCATGTCTGTTTTTGGCCGGGACCGTTTCATACAATGTTATGGTTTAACAGAAAATGGGCCGTCAGTAAGTTGCTTAAACAGGGAAGATCATATCAAAAGCTCAAGGGAAGATGCCAACGCCATTGAAAGAGAAAGACTTAAATCCGTGGGATTGCCTCATTTTAATGTTGAGGTGCGAATAGTAGATCAAGAAGGCAGTGATTTAGCTCCGGGATTGACGGGTGAAATTGTGGTTAGAAGTGAGAGCATAACTACGGGTTATTGGAAACAACCCGAATTGACCGCCAAAAAAATAAAAAATGGTTGGTTATACACTGGAGATATGGGGAAAATGGATGTTGATGGTTACCTTTATATCGTTGATCGAAAAGATGACATGATTATAAGCGGGGGAGAGAACATCTACCCGAATGAGGTAGAAGTTATCCTGGGCAGTCACCCGGTAGTGAAAGAGGTTGCTGTGGTGGGGTTGCCCGATGATAAGTGGGGACAAGTAGTGGTGGCGGCAGTGTCATTTTGGGAGGGTATGACAGTCGGAGAGGAAGACCTTGTCCAATACTGCAGGGAAAGGATGGCTGGTTACAAAAAACCTAAAAAAATAAAAATTATGGATACTTTGCCCAAATCGCCATCAGGAAAGATTTTGCGCAGGCTGGTAAAGGAACAGCTTTTATAGAGCTAGGCAAACTGGTGAAAATCTCGCAGAATGATGATTTTGGCACCCAATAGATAAGAGGTTAGGTTACGGTAGCTTGGTAACCTGACCTTTTTGTATGGAGTTGACAAAAATAGAAGTGCTTTATTTTTATATTTGTACAAATAGTCAATAGATTGAGTTAATTCTGAAAATTATAATTACCTAAACGGCCAAATGTACAAAATGGAGGTGTTTGCGATTTTATATTTTTACATAATCGCTGCCAGGATTCACCTTTGATAAAGAAAGAGAACTTGAATTTTATTAAAAAAGAAAAATTTAGGGAGGTAACTGTTTTGAAATTTAAGAGAGAAATTTTCTTATCAATTGTATTGGTTTTGGCGTTGGCTTTTCTTGCGGGGTGCGGCAATCAGGAAGGTTCGTCAGAGGAATCTGCAACTTCAGAGGAATCTGCAACTAATGTTACGATGGAGCCGGTAATATTAAAGTTTGCCGATTTCTACCCCAATACTCACCCGTCATCGGTAGCGGTATTACAGCATTGGTGCAAAAGAGTTGAAGAAGTCACTGACGGCTTGGTAAAGGTTGATTACTATGCGTCCGGAACTTTACTCAAAAGCGGAGATATCTATGAAGGGATTGTATCAGGTGTTGCGGATGTCGGCCACGATGTTTCCGCTTATAATATCGGCAGGTTGCCTGTATTAAATGCAATGTATGTGGGAGGAATTGAATTTAAGAGCGCTAAAGTAGCCAGCTACGTTGCCCGTGATCTGGTTAATGAACTTAAACCCAAAGAACTTGAAGATACCCAGCTTATGTTTTTATACGGAATTGCCCCTGGTGTTCTAATGACGACAAAACCGGTAAGGAATATGGAAGATCTGAAAGGCATGCAAATTCGCGCCAGCGGCGCTAATGTTGATACGCTGGAAGCGTTGGGTGCATCTCCGGTTGGTATTACCGTATCCGAGACTTATGATTCAATGTCCAAAGGTGTAGTAGATGGCGCCTTGTTGCCTACAGAAACACTTTTAGGTTTTAAATTGGGAGAAGTTTCTAAATATATCACCCCATCCGGTGTTTTGTACAACACTGTTAACTACTGTACAATGAATAAAGACGTATGGAATTCCTTTCCCAAGAATATCCAAGATGCCATCAACGAAGTAAACGAGGAAGTATTTATGATTGCTTCTGAATTGTGGAGTAAGGAAGGTGGATTGAATCAAAAAGGTCTTGATTTTGCACTTGAACATGGCAATGAAGTAATAACACTTTCTGAAGAAGAAGATGCAAGATGGAAGGCTAAGCTGAAGCCGTTAATTGGCGAATATGCTGAAGTTTTAAATGAAAAAGGCATAGATGGCCAAATGGTCATGGATAAAATTGTAGCGTTGACCGAGAAGTATAATAACGAATTTGATAAATAGGTGGCTATTGTACTAGCACCTAATCTGTTTGGCGAGGCGGCGGATTCCGTTGGAGACGCCGCTTTCTTCTGCCCGTCGTCAATAGGACATTTTGTACAGAGTTAACAAAATAAAAGATTCTGTTAGGTGAATTTCATAAAAAGAGTCAATAGATTGTGTGAATTAAAGCCAATTATAATTTAGCTAACGGGCCAAGTAATATAACTGTTGGAGGTAAGAGATATTATGACTCTATTCTATCGAAGGTTACCCAAGTTCGATTACGTGGAGCCTCATACTTTGGATGAGGCGCTGCAGGTTCTTGGCACTCACAGGGAAAAGGTAAAGCTTCTAGCCGGCGGAACTGATCTTGTGATCCAGCTTAAGAGTCGGGAAATCGTGATTCCTGAATATATTCTGAACTTGAAAAGCGTGCCCGGACTAAGTAGTACTGTTACCTTCAATCCGCAGTCGGGTTTGACCATCGGCGCTCTTGCCACTATAAGCTCGGTTGCCGAATCAGCCGACGCACAGCAGTATTTCCCCGCACTCGTACAGGCTGCCCTAAGCATGGCTTCTCCGCAAATAAGGAACAGAGGGACTTTTGTAGGGAATATCTGCAATGCTGTCCCTTCCGCTGACAGCGCCCCCGCCCTCCTGGCTTTAAAGGCGATGGTCAGGATTAAGAGTTTGGCCGGAGAAAAGACCGTGCCTATCAATGAGTTTTTCACAGGTTTTCGCAAGACTGTTTTGCAGCCCGATGAAATGGTGCTTGATATCAACGTGCCGACACCGCCTCCCGGCAGCCGCAGCGTATACCTGAAGCTTTCGCCCCGTCACTCAATGGATCTCGCCGTCGTAGGCGTTGCCGCATGGGGCATCATGAACAGCGGCATTTGCCAGGATGTAACCATCGCCCTTGGAGCTGTCGCGCCCACGCCCGTCCGTGCTCCTCTTGCCGAAGCGATGCTGAAGGGTAAGAAGATTACCCCGGAGTTAATTGAAGAGGCGTCACAGAATGCCGTCACCCAGCAGTTGCAGCGGCAAAGTAAGCGGGTGTCACAGGAATACCGGTACGACATGGTTCGTGTTATGACAAAGCGTGCACTGATGCAGGTCTTAATAGGAGGTTAACATGAAAAATATAAAGCTTACAGTAAATGGTACCACACACGAGCTTTCGGTCAAGCCATATGCAACGCTCCTTGATGTGATCCGGGAGGACCTGGGGCTCACCGGAACTAAAGAAGGCTGCGGCAATGGCGAATGTGGGGCTTGTACCGTTATTATCGACGGTAAGACCGCCAACTCTTGTATTGTCCTCGCAGTAGAGGCAAACGGAAAGGAGATCACAACCATAGAGGGGTTATCCCACGGCGAAAAGCTTCATCCTATTCAAGAGGCTTTTGTGGAAGTCGGAGGCATGCAGTGTGGTTTCTGTACGCCCGGCATGGTCTTATCCTCAAAAACGCTTCTTGACGCTAATCCCAATCCTACCGAGGAGCAGATACGGAAAGGTTTGGAAGGTAATTTCTGCCGCTGCACGGGCTACACGAAGATTATCGAGTCAGTGAAGGTAGCCGCAGAAAAGATAAGGGGGTAAATCTTATGGAAACACTCGCCAACGAGTTCAATATATTAGGCCGGCGGCTCCCCAGGAAAGATGCCATTGAAAAAGTGACGGGATACGCAAAATATGCGGCCGATTATGCCCAACCGGATATGCTTTGGTGCAAGGTCTTGCGTTCACCGCAAGTCCACGCCAGGATTCTTAATATTGATACCAGTCGTGCCGAGAAGCTTCCCGGTGTGAAAGCCATCGTGACGGGAAAAGACTTCAATGGCTGGACGTGGGGATTTATGTCTCAAACCAGGGACGAATCCCCCCTTGCAGTTGATAAGGTCCGTTACCACTATGAGGGGGTGGCTGGGGTTGCCGCCGTCGACGAGGAGACGGCAGAGGAGGCCTGCGAGCTTATCAAAGTCGATTACGAAGAGCTTCCCGCAATCTTTGATCCCGAAGAAGCCATGAAGGAAGGCGCTCCCATTGTCCATGATTACCGCCCCAACAACGTGAGCGTTGAATATCATTGGGACTTCGGCGATGTGGAGAAGGCCTTTGCCGATTCCTATCTTGTACGCGAAGACAGGTTCGAGACGGGCAAAGTGATCACGGGCTTTTTAGAACCTCCTGCTTCGGTCGCTTACTGGGACCCCAGTGGATATATTACGGTGTGGGCGGCAAAACAGAGCCCCTACTTTCACTTTCGCCATCTGGCTGCCTGCTTCAACCTGCCCTTAAGCAGGGTGCGCATTATTCAGCCTTTTATCGGAGGCGGGTTCGGCGGCACCAAGAATGACTCTACAGCCGCTGATTTCTGTGCTGTCCTTCTTTCAAAGAAAACAGGTAAACCCGTCAAATTTATGTATACCCAGCAAGAGGTGCTTAACACCTGCCGCAGAAGGCATAACATGATCGTTTACAACAAGATGGGCATGACCAAAGACGGTCTCCTTACCGCAGTACAGAGCAGGGTAATTGCCAATGGCGGGGCTTATACGGCCATCGGTCCTTTGACGATGTATCTGGCGGGTTTTGCAACGGGCCTTCCTTACAAGCTCCCCAATTACAGGTACGACGCTTATCGCGTCTTTACCAACAACCCCGTATCGGCTGCCATGAGGGGGCATGGTGTAACCCATACCCGTTTCGCCTGTGAAGTCCAGATGGAGATGATGGCTGAACAGCTTGGCATCGATCCCGTAGAGATCCGTATGCGCAATGCCATCGATAACCCCAAAAGAGGGGAGAGCTATCGCACGGTCAACGACGTTACCTTGAAGACCTGCGGCATCAAAGAGGCCATCCAGGCAGCGGCCGAGGATCGTCTCTGGGCGGATAAAAACAAAGAGCCCAAGCAGGTCGGACCCATATCGTACGGTGTGGGCATGTCCGGCACATCATATCTCGGCGGCGCCCGCCAGCTCGGCCACCAGTCCTGCGGGGCCATTGTCAGGGTCCTTGAAGATGGAACGGTTAACCTTCTCACCGGTGCCACCGATTGCGGTCAAGGATCGGATACGGTGCTCTGCATGATTGCCGCGGAAGAACTTGGTGTCAAGTACGAAGATGTTCAAATTAAGCGGGTCGATTCAGCCTATACGCCCGTTGACCCGGGCAGCTACGGCAGCAGGGTCACCGCCCTGGCAGGCCAGGCCACGAAACTTGCGGCCCTCGATGCCAAAAAACAGCTCCTGGAAGCGGCCTCCAAGGTATGGAAGGTAAAGCCGGAAGAGATCGAAATGAAGAACTCCGTTGTGTTCCTGAAGGGTAACCCCGAAAAGCAGATGTCTTTTGAGAAACTTGCCAAGATAGCCTCATATGAAGGCTCAGGCGCCGTTATCATGGGCAAGGCCTATTCCGGTTACGGTATTGAACCCCTCGACTTCAACACCGGCCGGGGAAGCGGCGGCACCACATATAGTTTTACCTCCCAGACCGTACGCCTTGGCGTCGATATGGAGACGGGTAAAATAGATGTAACCGACTTCTTTATCGCCCATGACTGCGGAAGGCCTCTGCACCCTGTCAGCGTAGAATCACAAAACGAAGGAGGTGCGGTCCAGGGTCTCGGTCAGGCTATTTACGAGCAGTTTGTTATGGACAAAGGCATTACTCATAACGCTAACTTCCTTGACTACAAGATGCCCCGCATTACCGATATACCTACTATTAGGGTGCACGATATCATTACCGACGATCCGGATGGTATTTTCGGTGCTAAAGAGGCGTCCGAAGGGAGCATTGTAAGTGCGCCGCCGGCTGTTATCCTTGCGCTGCACGACGCAACAGGGGTATGGTTCAAGGAGCAGCCTGTAACGCCGGAGAAGATCTGGAGGGCGCTAAAAGAGAAGGAAAGGGGCTTATAATACGGTTAGGTTTACACATTTAATTGTCTTTTTTGTACGGAAAAAAATGGCGCCAACTTAAAGGTGGTGCCATTTTTAAATTGTACGCCCAGCATGGGCGTCATCTATAGGGTGGAAGTCCCGAGCGGGGGTCTGCTGCTGCAGTTAGTTGCTCAGGCTGTGGATTGGCGCCGGGATCCTGCCCCCCCGGGCGATAAAGTCGCCGGAAGAAAAAGGGTGTACCTTCATAACCGGCGCCCGGCCCAACAGCCCCCCGAATTCCACGTAATCACCGGCCTTTTTGCCGGGCGCGGGGATAATCCGCACAGCGGTGGTTTTCTGGTTGATCACCCCAATGGCCATTTCATCGGCGATGATGGCTGATATTGTCCCGGCGCCGGTGTCGCCGGGAACGGCAATCATGTCCAGGCCCACCGAACACACGCAGGTCATGGCTTCCAATTTGTCCAGCTGCAACGCGTTTTCCTCCACCGCGCGGATCATGCCGGCGTCCTCGCTGACCGGGATAAACGCGCCGGACAGCCCGCCCACGTAAGAAGACGCCATGGCGCCGCCTTTCTTCACCGCGTCGTTCAACAGGGCCAGCGCCGCGGTGGTGCCGTGGGTGCCGCATCTTTCCAGCCCCATGGCCTCCAGTATTTCAGCCACGCTGTCGCCCACCGCCGGGGTGGGGGCCAGGGAGATGTCCACGATGCCGAAGGGTACGCCCAGCCGTTGGGCCGCCGTCCGGCCAACCAATTCGCCCATGCGGGTAATTTTAAAGGCTGTTTTTTTGATGGTCTCGGCCAGGGCGCCGAAGTCCGCTCCGTTTAAACGTTCCACCGCCCGTTTGACTACTCCCGGACCGCTGATGCCCACGTTAATCACCGATTCCGGCTCTCCCACTCCGTGAAAGGCGCCGGCCATAAAAGGGTTGTCCTCCGGTACATTGGCGAAAACCACCAGTTTGGCGCAGGCCAGGCCGTCCCGGTCGGCGGTCCGCCCGGCGGCGTCCTTGATTACCCGGCCCATCAGGGCCACGGCGTCCATGTTGATCCCCGCCTTGGTGGTGGCCACGTTAACTGAAGCGCACACCCGCTCGGTCCCGGCCAGGGCCGCCGGGATGGCGGCCAGCAGTTTATCGTCGCCGCCGGTGATGCCCTTGTGCACCAGGGCGGAAAACCCGCCGATGAAATTGACTCCCACCTCCGCCGCCGCCCGGTCCATGGTTTCGGCAAACAGCATATAATTGTCGGTGCGGCTGCATTCAGCCACGATGGAGATCGGCGTGACGGAAATGCGTTTGTTCACGATGGGCAGCCCGTATTCCCTGGCGATGGATTCCCCCACGGGCACCAGGTTGCCGGCTAGCCGGGTTATTTTATCATATATTTTGTCACAGGCCGCCCGGGGGTCCGGATCGGCGCAATCCCGCAGGTTGATGCCCATGGTAATGGTGCGGATGTCCAGGTGTTCCTCCTGGACCATTTTGATGGTTTCCATTATTTCCTGTACGGTTAACAAAACAGCCGGCCTCCCTATAACCTGTGCATGAATTTGAACGCGTCTTCGTGCTGGGCGTCGATGCGGATGCCCAGTTCGGTCCCTTTGGCGTTAAGCAAGTCTTTAAGCGACAGCAAGTCGACGGTGCTTTTTCCCATGTCGCCGATTAGCACCATCACCAGGAATTCCTGCATAATGGTCTGGCTGATGTCCAGTATATTGACGTTATTTTCAGCCATGATGCCTGTAACCCCGGCGATGATGCCCACCCGGTCGGGGCCGATGACGGTGACGATGACCCGGTTGGCCGGGTTGTGATCCGAATGCAGATATTTCATGTTGAACACCTCTTATTTAGTTATTCCAGAACAGCCGCCGCCCGTACCGGCGAGCCGTCGGCCATTTCTATTTTCAGCGGGAAACAATACAGGGTAAACTCTTTGCCCGCCAAGCTTTTCAGGTTGGTGAGATTTTCAATGATCACCAGGCCGGCGCCAAGCAGTATTTTATGAATGGTAAATCCGGTTGATTGCACCGGGTCCACCGAAATGGCGTCAATACCCACGCCCTTAATGCCGCGTTGCGCCAAATCATGTGCCGTTTCGGTCGCCAAAACGGGATATCCCTGAAAGTAGCCGGGCTCGCCCCATCTTTCACACCATCCGGTGTAAAAGATGATAAAATCCACTTTATTACCGCCCAGGGTGTTAAGGAGTTCGATTGGTATCTCATGCCCCGGGATGCCGGTGGCGTCAATTACTGTCGCCGGGCCGTAAAAATGTTCCAGCGGCAACCGGTCCAGGGTGTTCCCTTCCTTAAGTATGTGGGCCGGGCTGTCCAGGTGGGTGCCGGTGTGGGAAAATAACGTCAGTTTGCGCTCGTCGAAGCCGTTTTGGTCAATGGTGCACGGCCGGCTGATTAACGGCGGTTCGGTGCCGGGGTAAACCGGCATGCCGGGGGATATGGTATGGGTTAGATCTATGCAGCGCATGACAGTCCTTCTTTCACTTTTTTTCTGATGAAAGCTGTTCCGCGGCCAGGAGGGCGGCGTTGTAGACCTGGCGCAGGGGTACGTTTTTTTCCTGCGCCAGGGCTTTACAGTCCTCAAATTCCGGCACATAACGGGCCGGTTTTTCCCGGTCCGTGGTAAAAGCGGCCTTAACCCGCACCGGGCCGTACCCGGTTTGCACCGTGAATAACTCCCGCCGCAGGCAGAACCGCTGTTCAGTATGCATACGTACGCCCAGGCTGGTGGTTTCAGCGAGGATGATTTCCAGGATGCGTGCCAGGTTCCGGTCGTCGTCTCCGATAAGTACGGTCAGCATTACACCGGGACGCCCCTTCTTCATAATCACCGGCTTGAGGTAAACGTCCAGCGCCCCCGCGGCCAGCAGTTTTTCCATGATGTAAGGGTAAATTTGCGGGTTCATGTCGTCAATGGCCGTTTCCAGCACTTTAACGTCGTCCCTGATGAAGTTCATTTTGTCCATCCGGGCGCTCCTTTCCTGAAAAGAACTTCTTTCGACGCCATAATTATACCTCCTGTGCGCTGGACTGGCATCATAACATTAAGTATAATACAAGAAAGCGCATTAATCTCCTTTTTTAGCGAATATGTGTTGCCGGCGGTGATAAGAAAAATACGGGGTGGAAAATATGCAAGTCGAGTTAAGGGTTTTCAGCGGTCTGGAAAAATTCATGCCCCATAAGCGCTTCGGGGAACCGCTGGGGATTGAACTGGATCAGGGCGGCACCGTCAGGGATCTGTTGGAGAAAACAGGCATACCGGAAGAACAGGTATTTACCGTCCTGGTGGACGGCCGGCATCAACCTTTGGGCTATGTTCTCCACGAGGGTGCCAGAGTATCCCTTTTTCCACCTGTGGGGGGCGGGTAGCATGGCCGGGTTTAACCATCGCAATTACGGCTCTTTATTTAAACCTTGTTATAAAATATGGCTGGAAAAAGACGGCGGCGTTCTGGGCAGTGGGTTTTTTCAACTGCTTGAGCAAATAGAAAAAAGTGGAACCATCGCCGCGGCTGCCGAATCCATGGGCATGTCCTACCGGGCCGCCTGGGGTAAAATCAAGGTGGCGGAAAAGCAGTGCGGTATACCTTTGGTGGCAACCAAAGTGGGCGGCGACACCGGCGGGGGGGCCAACCTGACACCGGAGGCCTCTGACCTGCTGCGAAAATTTTATCGGTTCAGGCAGGATGTCGAAATTGCAATAGCGAAAATATTCAAGCGGGATTTCATTGACTAATTTTTCTTGCGTCCGTTATGTTTTGCCAAACATATTGAAATAACGGAACTTAAAACATTTTTTAGCAAAAATTACTAAAAGCGAGTGTGTTCTTTGGAATTGTTATGGCAGGGGTTCTCCAAGGTATGGGGTGATCCCCAGGTGCTGGAGATTACATTATTTACTCTCCAGGTATCGGGAATAGCCACCATTATCAGCGTTTTAATCGGTGTGCCGGCGGGCTTTTTTCTGGCCACCAGGTTTTTCCCGGGTCGCAATTTAATAATCAGTGTTGTAAACCTCGGCATGGGCCTGCCTCCGGTGGTGGTGGGTCTTTGGGTGAGCCTGCTTTTATGGCGCTCCGGGCCGCTGGGCGCTCTGGGGCTGCAGTATACGCCCATAGCAATTATTATTGCCCAGGGCATCATTGCGGCACCCATTGTTACAGGTTTCAGCACCGCCGCCATCGGCCAGATTAACCCCAAGCTGCAAACGCAGATTATGGCTTTGGGAGCTTCGCGCCGGCAGTTGATCTGGCTGATTGTCCGCGAGGCCAGGCTGGGTTTGCTGGCCGCGGTAATCGCCGGTTTCGGCGGCGTAATTTCAGAGGTCGGCGCCGCCATGATGGTGGGCGGCAATATCGCCGGTTACACCAGGACCCTTACCACGGCGACCGTACTGGAAGTGAACAAGGGGCATTATGATGTGGCCATTGCCCTGGGGAGTATATTGTTGTTACTGGCGTTCATTGTCACCGCGCTTTTAACACTGTCCCAACAAAAGGGTCGTTACATTTAAACGGAAAAGGATGGTGTTCACATGCAAGATCAATTTCAACGCCAGATAAATTACCTGCGTATTTCGGTGACGGACCGCTGTAACCTGCGGTGTGTTTACTGCATGCCCGAGGGCGGGGTCAAGAGCGTTCCCCACGAAGAAGTCCTGACCATTGAGGAAATAGTTGAAGTGGTGGCGGCAGGGGTTCCGCTGGGTATCAAGAAAGTCCGGCTTACCGGCGGTGAACCCTTGATCAGGCGCGGAATTTTGGATTTGGTCCGGAAACTGCGCGATATTCCGGAGATTGATGACATCGCTTTGACCACCAACGGCATGCTGCTGGAAAAGATGGCCGGCGGTTTAAAAGAGGCGGGAGTGAACAGGGTCAACATTAGCCTGGATACCCTTAAGCCGGCCCGTTACCAGAGGATTACCAGGGGCGGCAATTTAAATCAGGCGTGGCGCGGTATCAACGCCGCCCTGGACAAGGATCTGCAGCCCGTAAAAATCAACACCGTGGCCATCAGGGGATTTAACGATGATGAGTTGGTGGACCTGGCCCGTTTGACTATTGAAAAGCCTCTGCACGTGCGGTTTATTGAGCTGATGCCCATCGGTACGTCCGGCGAATGGGCCGGAGGCAGGTATATACCCACCGCCGAGGTGCAGGAATTGATTACCGGCGCCCTGGGCAATCTTACTGAGGAAAAGATGGTTACCGGGAACGGCCCCGCACATTACGGCCGCTTGCCCGGTGCTCTGGGCACAGTGGGTTTTATCTCCGCGGTGAGCAACCACTTTTGTTCCCGGTGCAACCGGCTGCGCCTGACGGCCACGGGTCAGTTAAGACCATGCCTGTTCAGCGGCCGGGAAACGGACATTAAAAAGGCGCTGCGATCCGGGGCCGGCCGGGAAGAACTGACCCAAATATTCAGGGAGGCCATTTTAAATAAACCGGACCAGCACGATCTGGCTGCCCGGTGGCGGGACGACGACCGGTTTATGTCCCAAATTGGAGGCTGACGCCATGAGCTCAGACAGTTACAGGGGTTTAACCCATTTCGACGAACAGGGCGCCGCCCGGATGGTGGATATCGGCGCCAAGGATGTCACTGACCGGGAGGCTGTTGCCCGGGGAGAGGTGGTCATGCGCCCTGAAACGCTGCGGCTGATTTCAGCCGGCCGGGTGGCCAAGGGCGACGTGCTGGGGGTGGCCCGGGTGGCGGGAATCATGGCCGCCAAGGAAACGGGACGGCTGATCCCAATGGCTCACCCGATCAACCTTACCGGGGTTAACGTGGACTTTCGCCTGCGGGAGCCGGACCGGGTGGAGATCCAGGCCCGGGTACGCACCACCGGCAAGACCGGGGTGGAAATGGAAGCGCTGACGGCGGTGGCCGTCGCCGGGCTGACCATTTATGACATGTGTAAAGCCGTGGACCGGAAAATGGTGGTGGGCAGCGTCAGGCTGATCAGCAAAACCGGCGGCAAAAGCGGTACCTTTACGAGGGAGGACGAACAGGAATGGGATACGTAGTGGCGGTATGCACCAGCCCCAAAAAGGGCATGCGCAAGAAAAACATCGGCGCCGGCCAACTGATCGAGGAACATGGTTTGGAAAACGATGCCCATGCCGGTCCCTGGCACCGGCAGGTAAGCCTGCTGGCTCTGGAGAGCGTGCAAACAATGCGGGATGCCGGCCTGAACGTTAACCCGGGTGATTTTGCCGAGAATATCTCCACTGTAGGCATGGACCTGGTTTCTTTGCCCCTGGGCACGCAAATAGCCATCGGCGCCGAAGCGCTGGGGGAAGTGACGCAAATCGGCAAGGAATGTCACACCCGCTGCGCCATTTATCAGCAGGCCGGGGATTGCGTGATGCCGCGGGAGGGTATCTTCATCAAGGTTTTAAAGGGCGGCGCCGTCAAGGTGGGCGACGAGGTGCGCGTCCTTGAGCAATAATCCTTCTGTTCCGGTGATATCGGTGGTGGGCTGGGCCAACTCCGGCAAAACCACTTTCTTGGAAAAACTGGTGACGGAGCTTAAACAGCGGGGCTTCAAGGTGGGAGTTATCAAGCACCACCACCACGGAACATTTGAAATTGATCAGCCCGGCAAGGATACCTGGCGCATGGCCAGGGCGGGCGCGGTATGCACCGCTGTTTCCGGACCCGGCAAGGTGGGCCTGGTGCTGGAAACCGAAACCGAGATGCGGCCGGGGGAAATTGCCGCCCTGATGCCCGGGGTGGATATTGTAATTACCGAAGGATACAAGCGGGAGTGCTTCCCCCAAATAGAGGTACGCCGCGCCGGCTGCGGCGAAGAACGTCCTGCCGCCCGGGACGGGCAGCTGGCCGCTGTGGTGGGTGACAAGCTGTACGGCGGCGAAAATGTGCCCTGTTTCAAAACCGATGATGTCCGCGGCGTAGCGGATTTTATCCAGGCCAATTATTTGCGAAGGTAAGAAGTGGGGCGCCGGGGGGCTATAAAGTGAGCGTACTGACGGAAAAGCAGCTTGAGCGGTACAAACGCAACATCCTGCTGGACGGCGTAGGTACCGGGGGCCAGCAAAAGCTGCTGCAAGCGAAGGTCCTTGTCGCGGGCTGCGGCGGGCTTGGCTCGCCGGCGGCGTATTACCTGGCCGCGGCGGGTATCGGCAATATCGGCCTGCTGGACGGGGACCGGGTGGATTTATCCAACCTGCAGCGGCAGATCCTGCACACCACTGCTGATCTGGGACGTCCAAAAACCGAGTCCGCCCGGGATAAACTGACCGCCCTTAATCCAGATGTCCAGGTTACCGCTTTTGGGGACTGGCTGGGCGAGGATAATTACCGGGAGTTGATCAGCGGTTTTGACCTGGTGGTGGACGGAATGGACAATTTTTCCGCCCGGTACTTAATCAACCGGGCCTGCGTGGAGCAGCGCAAGCCATATATATTTGGCGGGGTGCTGGGCTATACGGGCCAGGTGATGACCATCATTCCGGGCCGCGGCCCCTGTCTGGCCTGTATCTTCAGGGACGTGCCGCCGGAGGGCGCGCCGTCCTGTTCCAGCATCGGGGTGCTGGGCGCGGTGCCGGGGATGATTGGCGCCGCCGAGGCAGCCGAGGCGGTAAAAGTAATCCTCGGCCTGGGTGAACCGCTGGTGGGCAGGCTGATGACCTATGACGCGCTGACCATGCGCTTTTACGAAATTGAAATCGCCCGCGACCAGGCATGTCCGGTTTGCGGCTCCATATCAAAGTCTTAATAGTTACAATACAATATCTCCGAGCCCGGATTGCCTAAAGCGAAAACCGCCAGGGCGGCCGGGCCTAAAGGGTACGGTGGGAAACAACCGTGCCTCCCAATGCGGAAAGGAGAAAATAACATGGCTTATAAGCCGGGTTATGTGTTTTTCCGCATTAACCCGGCTTTTTATTTTGAAAAGGGGGGATTGATGTACAGGATAAAGATAACTTGTCCAGGTAAAAGATCAGATCAAAAATACTACAGGGAGGAAGATTATTAAATGAAAAAAAAGCTAATGTTATCTTTGTTGATGCTTGTTGTTATAAGCATGCTGGCAGTGCTGGCCGGCTGCAACAGCAACAAGCAGGATGGCGCGGAGCAGAACCAGGAAGCGACTGAACAGACGGAACCGGCCAACAAGGATCTTATCCTGGCCACTACCACCAGCACCCAGGACAGCGGGCTGCTTGACGTTCTCCAGCCGATGTTTGAAGAGCAGACCGGCTACCGGTTAAAGATCGTCGCCGTGGGCACCGGGGCGGCATTGGAGATGGGACAGAAGGGTGACGCCGACGTGCTGCTGGTACACGCTCCGGATGCCGAAAAACCGCTGGTGGACGAAGGAGTGGGCATCAACTACGAACTGGTTATGCACAATGACTTTATTATATTAGGACCCAACAGCGACCCCGCCGGAATCAAGGGTACCGCCAGCGCGGCGGAGGCGCTTAAGAAGATTGCCGACAGCGGCGCCGTGTTTGTTTCCCGGGGTGACGACTCCGGCACCCACAAGAAAGAGCTTTCCCTCTGGAAAACCGCCGAAATTGATCCCAAAGGGCAGCAGTGGTACCAGGAAGCCGGACAGGGCATGGGCGCCACCATTAATCTGGCCAATGAGAAGCAGGGCTACACCCTGAGCGACCGGGCCACTTACCTGGCCCAGGCCAAGAACATCGACATGCAGATCGTCAGCGAGGGCGACGAGCCTCTCCTGAACATTTACCACGTGATGAACGTCAACCCTGAAAAATTCCCGGATCTGAATATCAACGCCGAAGGCGGCAAGGCTTTTGTTGATTTCATGATCGACAAGGATACTCAGAAAGCCATCAGTGAATTCGGTGTTGCCGAGTTTGGCCAGCCGCTGTTTTTTGCCGACCGGCTGGACGGTTAAATTCATTTGATACCATGGGGGTCTTAAATATGAAACGTAATAGTTCAAGATTTAGCCTGATTATTCTGTTATTCGCCCTGGTCCTGGTCATGGCTGCCTGTTCTTCAGGGGAATCAACAGGCGACGGGAGTAATACGGAGGCCGGGTCCGGGGCCGATATCACCATTGAACTGGTGGCGGCGGACGGGCAGACCAAGGAAATAAGCGGTGCGGAACTGGCCAAGATGGAAGTTTTTGAGGGCACCGGTACATTTAAAAAGTCAACGGGTACCATTGAAGGTCCCTTTACCTTTAAAGGGGTTAAAATGTCGGATTTGATTGCGGACGCGGGCGCCGGTGCGTCCAGTGCCATTGAAGTGGTGGCCACGGACGGTTATGCCATGACTTACACGGCGGAACAAATTGCCGGGGAAGTCATGACCTACGATGACGAGGGCCAGGCTCTGCAAATAGGCGGGACAACCATGATACTGGCATACGAAATGGACGGCGCGCAGGATTTCGAAGGCTGCCCCAGGGTGGTTTTTCTGGGTGCTGAGAACATTATCACCGACGGGCATTTCTGGGCCCGGGACGTGAAAACCATCCGGGTGCTGTCCACAGTAAAAGACTGGGCCATTGATTTGGAAGGTATAGAAAAGGCCTCCATTGACCGGGCCACCTTTGAAAGCGCAGCCACCTGTCCCGATACCAACCACCCCGCCTCAACCTGGGAATATACCGACAAGGAAGGCCAGACCCATACATACGAGGGTATTCCCCTGTGGGTGCTTGTGTCCATGGTGGACGGGGCCGATCCGCAAGACGGCCATTACCGGTTTAACGACGACCTGGCCCGCACCGGTTATACGATTAAAGTGCTCTCCCGGGACGGTTTCAGCGCGGAACTGGAATCACAACTGGTGGCCAGAAACAGTAAAATCATGGCGGCTTACAAGAAAGACGGCGACTACCTGCCGGAGGGCGAATTCCCCCTGGTGCTGGCGGGAGAAGATCTGCCGTCAAGTAAGCATATGGTCAAACAAATAGATAAAATTCAGCTTGAAAATCTGCCGCAGTGATGAAATGGTTCGGCAACCGCCGGGTTAAACCGTTTTTGATCCCGGTACTGATACTGTCGCTGGCCGTGTTCGCGGCTGTTGCATCGCACTTGCACGGTCAGCGTGATATTTCCGCCCTGGCCCGGCTTCCCGGGGAGGCGCCCGGTGAATACACCTTCCTGGTGGTGAGCGATACTCACGGACATGGCGAGTTCTTCACGGCGGCAACAGAAAATGAACAGGATGCGCTTTTCATCATCCACCTGGGGGATTTCACCGCTTCAGGCGCCAGGGAACAATACAGCGCGTTCCTGGAACAATGCAAGTTATTGAGTATGCCGGTGTTAACCGTTCCCGGCAACCATGATGTGAAAAATAACGGCGCCGGACTGTACAATGACTATTTCGGTCCGGCCAACCGCTCTTTTACCCTGGGCGGCATCAAGTATGTCCTTTGTGACACTTCAGACCTGTCGGCAAGCGAAGAAACGCTGCGGTGGCTGGACGGACAGCTTGACGGCCCGGGTAAAAAGGTTCTTTTTACCCATGTGCCTCCGCGGGACCCCCCGGGGGGCGACCATTCCTTTATCGACGAAAGGAATGCCGGGCAGTTTATTGAATTACTGGCCCGCCGGGATGTGGACGCTTTATTCTCCGGTCATGTGCATTGCTATTCGGAAAGCACGCTGGGGGATATGTTGCTTATTGTCAGCGGTGGCGGCGGCGGGCCGCTGTATGCCGGTGAATCGGAGGGAGGGTTTCATCACTACCTGCGGGTCCGTGTAACCGGCGATGAGATGAAAGTGGAAGCTGTGCCCCTGGAAATCAGCCCGGTGCCGGGTGAACTGGTGGTGCAGGGCAAGGGCAGTGTCACCTTCAGTCTTGAAGAACTGCAGTCCATGACCGCGGCCGGCAGCACCGTAGGCTTTGAAAATAAGTTCGGTAATGTTTCCGGACAGGGAACATACAGCGGTGTGCCTGTGGGCGAGTTAATCGAACAGGCCGGCGGCATGGAGCCCCTGGACGTGCTGGTGGTTCACTCGCTGGACGGTTTTTCCCAGGCATACAGTTATCAAAATGTTTATCCCCCGGACGAGTTGCTGCAGGTACAGGGCGAGATGATAGTGGCCAACGGCTTTAACGGCCGAACGGTGCCCGAATGGACGGATGGGTTGAGGATTGCCTTTTTGCCCGCGGACGGCCTGTACAGTAACGAGGACTGCGCCGCCACATCCGCTCCCGGACAGGGCTGGCATGTTTACGAATCGGCCGGGGCGCGGTGGGCCAGGAACGTGGTCAGAATCGAGGTGCTACCTTGCAACAACAATTAGAAACCAGGCGGCCGGTATATTATTTCACCACCCGCGAGCTGGTGGTTATAGCCCTGCTCAGCGCCCTGGGCGGGGTGCTGAGCTCCTATGTGGGCTACCTGGGAAACCTGCTGAACAAAGTTTTCGGGGTGCCCTTCGGAGCCGGTCAGTTCATGGCCGGTCTGCATGTGTTCTGGTTCGTACTGGTACGGGGGCTGGTACGGAAAAACGGAGCCGGGACGTCAGCCGGACTGCTCAAGGGCGTGGTGGAGATGCTGGCCGGCAGCACTCACGGCGTGGTGATCATTATTGTTTCGCTGGTGGAAGGGCTGGTGGTTGATTTAGTGGTCACCCTGCTGCGCCGGGAGAGCCCCCTTGTTTTTTCCGTGGCCGCCGGCCTGGCCGCCGCCGCCAACGTGTTCGTGTTCCAGTTGTTTTACCTGGGTCAGGTGCCGCTGGAGTACATATTGTTGATTTCCCTCTTCGCTCTGGCATCGGGCGTTATATTCGGCGGTTATTTCGGCGCCGGGATACTGGACCTGGTGTCAAGGCAGGGCCTTCTATACACGGAGGCAAAGGCCGGAAACGACGTGCCAAGGTCCGGGAGCGGTCCCGCCGCCCGGGGCCGGGTGCGGGTGGCTGTCAGTGTGCTGCTTGCCGTGGCGCTCGCCGGCGGCGCCGTATATTATTACACCAGTGTTTACGAACCTTTCTGGACGGGGCCGTCCTGCCGGGTGGAAGGCCGGGTTGGCGATGCTTATGACTTCCGCTACTCCGAATTTCAGGACCGGGTGGTGACCGTCAACGCTGAATTAAAGGGCCAGGTTACCTACAAACCGGCCGCGGATTACACCGGCGTGCTGATGAAAGATATTCTGGAGCGGGCCAACCCGGACAGTGACGCCACCCGGTTGAAGGTCATCGCTTCCGACGGTTATGAGGTTGAATTTGATTTAAATGAAGTGATGCGGGATGAGGCCATGATCCTGATGCCGGACCAGGATTCCTACCAGGTGGTGGCGGCAAACTACGAAGGCGGCTACTGGGTTAAAAAAATCTCCCGGCTGGTGGTGGAGTAATGGTCAGAATTGAAAGACTCAGCTTCATATACCGGGGCCGGGCGGAAAAAGCACTGTGCGGTGTGGATTTGCACGTGGCCGGGGGGGAGTTTGTGACCATCACCGGCCCCAGCGGCTGCGGTAAATCCACCCTGGGATTGTGCCTGGCGGGTTTTGTGCCCCAGGGGATCGCCGGAGAGATGGAAGGCGATGTATGGATAGACGGGCTGAACACCAGGGAAACCCCGGTTTATCTCCTGTCCCGTAAAATAGGCCTGGTGCAGCAGGACCCCGAGAGCCAGCTTTGTACATCCACGGTTGAGGACGAGGTGGCCTTCGGTCCTGAAAATCACTGCCTGCCCCGGTCCCGGGTGGCGGAGGCGGTGGACCGGGCCCTGGACGCGGTGGGCGCGACGGACCTTCGGCGCCGGGACATTAACGCCCTGTCCGGCGGCGAAAAACAAAAAGTGGCCATCGCCTCGGTGCTGGCGCTGCAGCCGCCGGTCCTGGTGCTGGATGAACCCACCTCCGGGCTGGACCCGGCGGCCACGGCGGCGCTGATTGATTTGCTGCAGAGACTGCGCGCCGACTATGGCCTGACGGTGATTGTTATTGAGCATTACCTGGCTCCATTTGTAGAAATTTCTTCAAGACTGGTGTTAATGCGTGACGGAACCGTGGTTTATGACGGCCCGCCGGCCGGCGCACCGGAGTGCCGCGGTGCGAAAACTGTTGCTTATGCCAAACATACGCCGGATACCGGCGAGTTAATCGGAATCCGGGAGCTTTCCTTTAAACACGGCGGCGCCGCAGTGCTGCACGGAATATCACTGGCGGTCCGTAAAGGCGAGATTGTAGGGTTGATGGGCTCAAACGGGGCGGGGAAAAGTACCCTGCTGCAGTGCATCCTCGGCCTGGCCAAACCGTCGGCCGGCGAGGTTTTATTAAACGGCCGCGATATCGGCAGGGAGCCGGTTTTTCGCCGGGCGCGGCATCTGGGGTATGTTTTTCAAAACCCCAACCACCAGATTTTTACCGGCAGCGTGGCCGAGGAAGTGCAAATGGCGCCCCGTAATTTCGGGATTGACGGAGAAAGCTGCCAGCGGGCCGCGGATCGGGTGCTGCGCTCCTTCGGGCTGCACGGGCATACCGGCGACCACCCGCTTTCCCTCAGTTACGGTCAAAAAAGGCGGTTAAACATAGCGTCGGTTTCCTGTCATGGACCGGTGGCGCTGCTCCTTGACGAGCCTCTGGTGGGGCAGGACGCCCTGAATGTGGAACGGATTATGAACGCGGTACTGGATTTTTCCGCCGCCGGCGGAACGGTGCTGATGGTCTGTCATAACCCGGAAGTTGTGGCCGTCTGTTGTCACCGGGTGGTTTTCATGGAAGAGGGGCGGGTGGTGATGGACATGCCGGTGCCGGATGTGTTTGAGGCTCTGCGCGGCGCGGGAAAGGAATGCTTCACGCCCGGGGCGGCGGCCGGAATATGAAAACCGTCACTGAAAACGCGGCATCCCGGTCATATGCCGGCGGAACTTTTTTGCACCGCCTGCACCCGGTGGTCAAGATTATTGGCCTGGTGTGCCTTTTTGTGCTGGCTATGTTGCTGCAAAAGGCGGTTTACGGCGTGTTCCCGGCCATGTTCATCATAGTGATGACCCTGGCGGCGGGATTGGACCTTTCCTGGTACCGGCGGAAGTTTAAGACCATTTTTTTCTTCGCCGTCTTCATTTTTTTGGGGCAAGTGTTTTTTACCGGTCAGGGCCGTGTCTTATTGGAGTTAACAGGCGGTCCGGCCGTGACGGATGCCGGCCTGCATAACGGGGCGGTGATCGCCCTTCGTTTTTTAAACATCATTGCCGCCAGTTTTTTGTTTGTGGAAATTACCCCCGGCCCGCAGCTGGCTGCCGGACTGATGCAGTCCGGCGTTCCCTACCGGTATGCTTTTTTACTGGCCATAGCGATGCGTTTTATGCCGGTCTTTGGAGCGGAAATGAACATGGTGCGAAACGCCCAGCTGGCCAGGGGCCTGGACCTGGAAAGCGGTTCCCTGAAAAAAATCTGGCAGCTGGCCCGGTATACCTTTTTGCCCCTGATTGTCAACGCCCTCCAAAGGGCGGATGTGCTGGCCCTGTCCATGGAGGGGCGCGGCTTCGGCATGTATGGCGGCAGAACCTATTTAAACCCGGTTAAATTGACCCGCAAGGATATCATGGCCGGGGTGGCGGCAGTTTTATTGACTGCAGGCATATTATGGCTGGCCCGGATTGTCTAGCAGCAAGGCTTGTCAGGAGCCAAAAAACCGGCGCGGGCCAGGCCGGGTAAACCGTCCCCGGCTATTCGCCCGGCGGCGTCTATTAACATTTCCCCTCCGGACGGTCGCCAACGGGCCGCTTCAACCAGGGCGGCGGCAATATGGCTGTTAATTAAACCGCTGGTTTTTACCTGTGTTTGTTTCTCGTACCGTTCGATGAGAATGCGGCACAGGTCGATTTTTTCCGGGGTGAACATGGGATCGGTGTTTAGTATTGAGGCGCAGGTACTGCTGATATCCGTCAACGGATTCCCGTAATGTGATTCCTCAAAATCAATGCCCCATAGTTCATTGTTCCAGATAAAATTTTTCAGGATCCCGTCCCCGCGCAAAAGGGTGCCTTCCTCTTGTTTGAAAGCGGTATGCCAGGCGCTGTACCAGTCGGCCAGCGCCAGAGCGTATTCCTCCCGCGGCTCCCGGTTTAACGCGTCGCACAGGTTCTCGCCCGCTATGTATTCCAATATGATCCCGTTTTCTATTACGCTGATGGGTTCGGGCACCCGCAGACCCAGCCGGCGGGCCCGGGTTAAACATTCATATTCCTGTACTTTTTTACGCGCGCCGTGCATGGCGTAAAGTTTAACCACCAGATTTTTGTCCCCGTAGGCGGCCAGGCAGACGCTGTTTTTTTTGCTGGAAAATTTTTTTTGGATGGCATAGCCGTATGCATCTGGCATTATAATTGAACCCCCGGCGGCTGCTCTTCTAAAAACCATTCTGTTGTCATTGCTGCGATAATAATTGTCGGTTATTATTATAACATTAAGCAATTAAACGGCGGTGCTTTAAGCTGTGAAATATTTTCTGGATTTTTTAGCGCGGCTGAAAAAAGGCGATATTTCCCCGGTGTACCTGTTTTACGGGCCCGAGAATTACCTGCGGGACCAGGCTGTGCGTCGGCTTCAGGAGCACCTGCTGCCGCCGGACGCCCGGGAGTTTGATTATCACGTGCTGGACGGCGAGACTGCTTCGGTGCAGGATATACTTTCAGCCGCGTCATTCGCGCCTTTGATGACCGCCCGGCGCCTGGTGGTGGTGCGGGGCTCCGGCCTGTTTCAGGGGAGCGAAAAAAAACAGGCTGACGAAAGCGCTGTCCTGGACTACCTGGCGCAGCCCCGCGCCGAAACCTGCCTGGTGTTTGACACCGGCAAGGGGGTGGATAAGCGGCGCAAGCTGTACAAAGAGGCGGCCAGGGTGGGTTGCGCGGTGGAGTTCACCCGGCTGAAGCCTGCGGAACTGGTCAAATGGCTGGCCAAACAGGCCGGGGAGGAAGGCTGCACCCTGCAGCGTGAGGCCGCGGAAGAATTATTATCTCGTTGCGGGCGGGATATGTACACTTTGTATAATGAAATAAAGAAACTTGCCTGTTATACCGGCTCCGGGAAGAGTATCGGCCCTGGCGTGGTGCGGGATATGGTGACCGGCCGGGTGGACGAAAATATCTTCGAGGTGGTGGACGCCGCCGGGGAAAAGGATTGCCGGCGGGCGCTGTCCGGCATCCGCGGCTTGCTGCTGCAGAAACAGCAGCCGCAGCAGATTATCGGCATGGTGGCCCGGCAGTTCAGGCTGATCTTGCAGGTGCGGGAACTGGCGGCCAGGGGAGACACCCGGGAGCAGATCATCTCGGCTTTAAAAATGCATCCCTATGTCTACCAGAAGATTTACCGCCAGCGCAAGAATTTCGACCGGGCGCAGTTGGTGGGCATTATCAACCGGCTGAGCGAGCTGGACTACGACATTAAAACCGGCCGGGCGACGTTTTACCCGGCCATGGAAACGCTGCTCATCAAAATCTGTGCCGGAAAATAAAATCACCCTGGTTGGGTGGAGGGGTTGTTAATACATCTGCGCAGGCGTTTTTTGTTTCCTTGGCGAAACGACATATGGAGTACCGGTGAACAACTCCCGGCGCAGCGCGGGAGCGCAACCGGGAGGCGAGCACAGGACGTGCGAGCCAGCCCCAACTGAGACAGGACGTTGAATTTGGGGCGACCCGGTTGCGCCCCGAGCAAGCCGTTGGAGTTGTCCGGTACGGAATCGGAGTGAGCAAAGGAAACAAAAAATGCCTCTCTCAAGTAAATCAAAACCACCCTGGCCGGGTGGTCCTTGTTTCAGTGCGTTTAATTAACCTGCAATTTTGTTTTTGTTGAGAAACTTGGTCAGGCGGGATTTGGTCCGGGCGGCTTTATTCTTGTGGATCACGCCCTTGGTAACCGCCTTATCTATAATTACAAGCGCCCGGCGCAGTCTCAGCTGGGCCTCTTCCATATTTTTACCGGTAATGGCTTCATGGAACTTGCGGACGGCGGTGCGCACGGTAGACTTAATTTGTCTGTTGCGCTCGGTCCGTTTTTCAATGATGCGCACCCGTTTGGCGGCAGACTTAATATTAGGCATATAATTCTCACCTCCTCAACAGGCTCAATTTTACCATGTGCTGAAAAAAAATGCAAGCATCGCCCGTATAGGCGTGGTTTTTTTGGTTAATTATAAATATAGATTTAATAAAAAGGAGGTGAACTGACTTGTCCCAGTGGATTGGTTTAATTATTCGTTTTGTCGTTTCGGCGCTGGTGCTGATTGTGGTGAGCTGGCTTGCTCCCGGCTTCGTGGTGCATGGCGGAATCGTGGGTGCGCTAATTGCCGCGGCTGTGATTGCAGTGCTCGGTTACCTGGCTGAGGCGCTGCTTGGTGACAAGATATCCCCGCAGAACAGGGGGATTGTCGGTTTTGTCACTGCCGCCGTGGTTATTTATTTGGCTCAGTTTGTGATCCCCAACCTGCTTAGTGTCAGCTTGATCGGGGCGCTAATCGCGGCATTCATAGTCGGCCTTATAGATGCTGTCGTTCCCACGGTATTGCGTTAAAAAGAAGAACCATAACCCCGCCCCGTTTTTTCATTTTTGCCCGGCGGGGTTCTTCTTTTGTTCAACCGTACTACTGCCATGTCTTAAATCCCGCCACGTCGTGATCTATAATTTCCCTTTTTTAGGCTATTGACTTTCAATAAACGTACTTTTAAGATAAAACCAACAAATGAATTATTGTTCATTTGTTGGAAGTTGTATTAGGAGGGAGAGAAGTGATTAAAACATGGTTTTTGGCCCTAAGGCCCTGGTCCTTTACGGCAGCGGCAGTCCCAGTAACATTAGGTACAGTGGCGGCAATGCATCATGGTCATTTCAATGCTTTATTATTCATTCTCACTTTAGTTGGGGGCATTTTATTGCAAGCAGGAACAAACTTAACCAATACTTATGGTGATTATATTTCCGGGGTCGATACTCCTGCGTCAGCAGGGACCTGTCCTCAGCTAGTAACCAATATATTAATACCAAAAGAAATGAAAGCAGCAGGTATAATTGCCTTCCTATTAGCAGGATTGATTGGCAGCTACTTAGTCTACCTGCGTGGGTGGCCGATTCTCGTGTTAGGCAGCATAGGAATTGTCTTTGGGTACACCTATACATTAGGTCCAAGACCATATAAATATCTTGGGTTAGGCTCAATATTAGTTTTCTTTTTAATGGGTCCCTTAATGGTCATAGGGTCTTATTATGTTCAAACGGGATTTTTCAACTGGTTAGCTGTTTGGGTTTCTTTACCTGTAGGCTTTCTTGTATCCTGCATTCTACACGCCAATGATTTACGGGATATTAACTACGATTACAAAGCAGGGATTAACACACTCGCACTAATACTAGGCAAAAATAAGGGCTTCCTATGGCATTATTTTCTAAACATAGGTGCATTTTTATCATTGATTATCTTGCTGGGAACTGGAAAAATACCAACAACAGCCATTCTCCCTATCTTGTTAATCCCGGAAATGCTAAAGATTTTGAGGAAAACTCGTGCTTCCTGGCATGGCAATAATGAGTGTTTAGTCATGCTCGAAGCAAATGCGGCCAAGTTTCATATACAGTTTGGCTTGATGTTTATTGGTGGATTTTTACTGGACATTTTGATTTAGGAGGACAAAATGCAAAACCGTAAAATTAAAGATATTCATGTTCTAATTACGATAACTTTAGCAATAATATTTTGGTATCTTACTTTTTCAGTTCAGTTATTAAATTTTTGGCTATCCATGGGAGTTGCTGCCACCACATTAAGCATCTTGGCAATGTGGTGGGGGGGCTTTCCCTATAAAAGAGAACAACTGAATACCAGAACTCTAGTTATAGGTGTTGGTTCCGCTGGGCTGCTTTACTTGATTTTTTACGTGGGTAACATTTTGTCCCAATTGATGTTTAACTTTGCCAAGCCTCAGATTTCATCAATATATAACATTAGCAACCAGGCAGAAGCTGTGGTAATTACAGTTGTCTTACTGTTTATCACCAGCCCTGGGGAAGAAATATTCTGGCGTAACTTTTTGCAAAGATGGTCAATGCAGAGATTTGGGGACTTAAAAGGTTGGCTTTTTGCAGCTTCTATTTATGCTGGAGCACATATATCCTCTGGTAATTTTATTTTAACTATGGCCGCCCTAATTGCAGGCCTGTTTTGGGGATATATTTATAGGAAAGAAAGAAATACCCTGGCTATCACAATTTCCCATGCACTGTGGACAACGGGTATATTTATCTTTTTCCCTATGATTTAGCTGGTATAACTTTGAACTTTATATGAAATTTTCATTAAATATAAGGCGTTGTTAATAAAAGCCCCTTCCGGCACATAAGATTAAACATGTCCAACCGGGGGGATTTTATGTATACCGCTTATTATTACAACTATCGCCGTAACAGGTTGCGCCGGCTGCTTTGGTCGGCGATAACAGTATTTTTTTTGCTGGGTGCGTTGTTCAGGTTAATAGCGTACGTGGTTGATTCCGGTCCGGCGACGGGGCTGGAAAAACATTTATTAGTCAGTTTCATAATCAACTTGAGTGACAGCCATCCCCTGGGGATCCTGCAAGCCGGGATACCCTTGCTGGCCTGGGCGGGAGAGGCGAAAAGCCCGCTCCGGGTGGTTTCCCCCAGTGAAACCGTAAAACCGCTGCTTGGTCTGTTTATACCGGACAGGCAGCAGCCGTTGCGCATATTGCAGTCGCAAATGCCGTTTCTGGATGCCGGTTATGTGTCTGAACAGGAATCAGTGACTGTAACCGCGCCGGAGCCCGCAGAGCCTCCGGCCGGCGAAGACACCGAAGAAAAGGCAAACGCCGCCGTCCTTTCGGAAGACGCCCTGGTGGGCGTGTATTTTACCCACACCGGTGAGACCTACGCGCTTACGGACGGTATGGAACGTTTACAGGGTAAAAAAGGCGGCGTGGTTAAGGTGGGCGAGGCTCTGATGCTGGAGCTGCAGGAAGAATACGGCATCCGGGTGGCTTACTCGGACACCGTGAATGACACCAACTACGCCGAGTCATATGTCCGGTCCCAGGAAACTTTAACCGGGCTCCTGGAGAAGAACCCCTCACTCCAGGTGGTATTGGACATCCACCGGGATGCCGGCAAGTCCAGGGAGAACAGCCTGGTCACCGTACATGGGCAGGAAGTGGCGCCTTTGTTGATCGTGGTCGGCTCCGATGCCCGGGCTCCTTTCCCCAATTGGCGGGAGAACTATAATTTTGCCCGGGAACTGGCCGCTGAAATTGATAAACAACACCCGGGACTGTGTTTGGGCGTAAAGATTTTGGAAGGCCGTTACAACCAGTTTCTGCATCCCGGCGCTGTTTTACTGGAGGTGGGCAGCGTCAGTAATTCCACGGAGGAGGCCGTGCGTTCGGGTCGTCTGCTGGCCGGTCCGTTGGCGGAACTGGTTAAACGCCGAATTGACGCTGACACGTCAACCCCGGTGTCGTAATAGTTGATTTTTGGATTACCCGGTTAAACAAAGGGCAATAATAGGAACAGCGGCGAAAAGCAAATCAAATCGGGTGATTGGTGATGATTGGTCCGACAAATAAAGCGGTCATGGCCTGCCTGGGTATTTTCCTGGGTCTGATACTTTTCGGGGTCAGTGTTTCACTGACCCATTTCAACCGGTTGGTCGATCCCCGGCATCCGCTGCAACTGCTGGAACGGCAAACGGAAGAGGAACAACGGGGTATCAGCCTGTGGGGCGAAAAACTGTCGTTGCAGTTTGATTGGGCGCTGCCGGGCCGGCTGGCACAGCAGGCGGGTGATAAAGCACAGCCGGTGATGTATGATTTACGCGGGCATATTGACGCATTAAAGCATGAAATAAGCGCCGGCCATTGGCCGGAGAAAGCGGTAAGCGCCGCCCAAGAAGCCCGGTCTTTGCTCCCGGAGACCTGGGGCCGGTTAAAGGGATGGCTGGATGATTATGAATTTTAACCGCCGTAATTACAGTAAAAACCCCGCAATGATGGATCAAGAGAAGGCGTTTTTATTTTCTTGCGAACGACATATGGAGCAACGGTGAACAACTCCCGGCGCAGCGAGGGAGCGCAACCGGGAGGCGAGCACAGGACGTGTGAGCCAGCCCCAACTGAGATTACCCGTTCCGGGCATACCCTCAGGGGCACAGGCAGGCAGGACGTCGAATTTGGGGCGACCCGGTTGCGCAATAAGGATAGGGGACACACCTCTTATTTGGGGTCGAGGCTTTGGGGTTTGAGGTATGTCCCCAACGTATAAGCCCTGGAGTTGTCCGGTGCGGAATCGGAGTGAGCGAAGGAAATAAAAATGCCTAAATTTGGTTGTTAAAGATGTGCCGCTCTTTTGAGCGCCCGCAAGGGGCGCCCCTACTTTTGCTTTTCATGTTCCCCCGGCAAATGCTATAATATGTTGTACGTTTTAACTGTCTAAACAAGAGGGAGAGAAACTTTCCGGTGGAGAGAGATCAGGAGCGCATTAGAAATTTCTGCATTATAGCCCACATCGACCACGGCAAATCCACCCTGGCGGACAGGCTGCTGGAGATTACCGGGGCCCTGTCCCAGAGGCAGATGACCGAACAGGTGCTGGACCAGATGGATCTGGAACGGGAACGGGGCATTACCATTAAACTGCAGGCCGTGCGGTTGAACTACCGCTCCCGGGACGGCCGGGAGTACGTGCTGAACTTGATTGACACTCCGGGCCATGTGGATTTTACCTATGAAGTATCCCGCAGCCTGGCGGCCTGTGAAGGGGCGCTGCTGGTGGTGGACGCGGCCCAGGGGATTGAAGCCCAGACCCTGGCCAATGTTTATATGGCCATTGACCACGACCTGGAAGTAATTCCGGTGATTAATAAAATTGACCTGCCGGCCGCCGAGCCCGAGCGGGTGAGGCAGGAAATTGAGGACGTCATCGGCCTTGACGCCTCCGAAGCCATATCCGCGTCGGCCAAAACCGGCGCCGGGGTGGAGGAGATCCTGGAACAGATCGTGCAGCGCATCCCGCCGCCCGGCGGCGACGAGTCAGCCCCGCTGCAGGCGCTGATCTTCGATTCCCATTACGATCCTTACAAGGGTGTGATTGCCTATATCCGGGTGGTGCATGGCCGCATTGCCAAGGGAATGCAGATTAGAATGATGGCCACCGGCAAAGAGTTCGAGGTTAACGAGGTAGGCGTGTTCAAACCCGGTCCGGTGGTGGTGGACAGTCTAAAAGCCGGCGAAGTGGGATTTTTGGCGGCCAGCATGAAAAATGTGAAAGACACCCGGGTGGGTGACACCGTCACGGACGCCGCCCGGCCCGCCGCCGCCCCGCTGCCGGGTTACCGCCAGATCAAGCCCATGGTTTATTGCGGCTTGTACCCGGTGGAATCCGCGGAATACGAGGACCTGCGGGATGCCCTGGACAAGCTGAAGCTGAACGACGCCTCCCTGGTCTACGATCCCGAAACATCCGAAGCGCTGGGGTTCGGGTTCCGCTGCGGTTTCCTGGGGCTGCTGCACATGGAGATTATTCAGGAAAGGCTGGAACGGGAATACGGCCTGAACCTGATCACCACCGCTCCCAGCGTGGTCTACAAGGTGAATACCGTAGGCGGCGAAGTGCTTGAAATAGACAACCCCAGTAAAATGCCGGTCAGCGGCATGATCGAATCCGTTGAGGAACCGGTTGTGTCGGCCACCGTGATGGTGCCCCAGGATTTTGTGGGAGCGGTGATGGAATTGTGCCAGGACCGCCGGGGCACTTACAAGGATATGGTTTACATGGGCACCAGCAGGGTAATGCTCAAGTACGACCTGCCCCTGAGCGAAATAATATATGATTTTTTCGACCAACTTAAATCCCGCACCCGCGGTTATGCGTCCCTTGACTACGAAGTGGCGGGATACAGGGAGGCCAACCTGGTCAAAATGGATATCATGGTCAACGGCGAGCCGCTGGACGCCCTGAGCATTATTGTCCACCAGGATAAGTCATATTACCGCGGCCGGGCTCTGGTGGAAAAACTGCGGGGGTTGATTCCCCGCCAGATGTTTGAGATCCCGATCCAAGCCGCCATCGGCAACCGGATCATCGCCCGGGAAACCATCCGGGCCCGCCGCAAGGACGTGCTGGCCAAGTGCTACGGCGGCGATATCACCCGCAAGCGCAAGCTGCTGGAAAAACAAAAGGAAGGCAAAAAGCGCATGAAGCAGGTGGGCAATGTGGAGATCCCGCAGGAAGCCTTCATGGCCGTACTGAATATTCGCGAAGAATAATTCAAACCGGGAAGCAGGGGGACGGTTATCTTGCTTCCTGCCGAAAAATTGGCAGAAAGAGGTGTTAAGATGAGCTGCTACTTACGCCACCTGGGCGGGGTAATGCAGAAGGCGGGCGTCACCCCCGCCACCAAGGAAGAAAGACGCCGGGTGGACCGGGCGGTGCGGGAAATAGTCGGTATTGCAGACGCCAAGTGTCCGGAAGTTTGGAAAGAGGTAAAGAAACAGCTTCAAGAGCCTGCGGGCGAAGAAAAGCTGGCCGCGCGCCTGCGCGAAAAGATCGGTGCCGCCGGCAATGCCTGAAGAAGCGCTGTTTCCCACTGCTGAACAGCCGTCTTCATTATATATTCATGTTCCCTTTTGCCTTCGCAAATGCCTGTACTGTGATTTTACATCCTACCCATACAGCGGCGAGGGCGAACGCGGGTACCTGGCCGGTCTGGAACGGGAGATAGCGCTGTGGAAACAAAAGGCGGCCGGTGAACGGTGGACAATGTCCACCGTTTTTATCGGCGGCGGTACGCCCACCTGTTTATCACCCGGCGGGTTGGGGGAAATAATAGCTAATGTGGGGGAGCATTTTAGCCTGTCCCCCGATGTGGAATTCACGGTGGAAGCCAACCCCGGCACTGTGGACCGGTCCGTTCTGGAAATGCTGCGCCGTGGCGGAGTCAACCGGCTCAGTCTGGGCGCCCAGGCTTGCAGTTCAGACACGCTGCGCACCCTGGGGCGCATCCATTCGCACCGGCAGACGGTGGACGCGGTGCGGCAGGCCCGGGAAGCCGGCTTCGACAACATCAGCCTTGATTTGATCTTCGGAGTGCCGGGCCAAACCCTGGAAGAATGGCTTGGCTGCCTGGAACAGATCATAGCCCTGCGGCCCGGGCATATTTCCGCTTACGGTTTGCAGCTGGAAGCCGGCACCCCGCTTTACGCCATGGTAGAAGAGGGTACTTTGCGGCCCTGCGACGAGGATCTGCAGGCAGATATGTATTATGCGGCTATAGACACGCTGCAGGGCGCCGGCTACCGGCATTATGAAATCTCCAATTTCGCGCGTCCGGGCCGGGAGTGCAGGCACAACCTGGTTTACTGGCATAACGGCGGTTACCTGGGTCTGGGCCCGGCGGCTCACTCCCGGTTGGGTATGCGGCGCACAGCCAACGAAGAACGGTTGGACGGTTACCAGGCCGCGCTGGCCGGCGGTCGTTTGCCGGTGGTCCAAAGTGAAGAACTCAGTGAGCGGGACGACATTTTTGAAACGGTATTCCTGGGACTGCGGCTGATGGCGGGGCTGGACCTGGAAAGCTTCCGGGCGCGGTTCGGCGTTTCACTGGACCGGGTGTACCCCGGAGTGGCGGAGCGGCTAACCGGGGAAGACCTTTTGGAAACGTATGCCGGCTCCTTGCGCCTGACCCGTCGCGGGCTGGCGGTGGCCAATATGGTTATGGCCGAGTTTGTACCGGTTACAAATTCTTGACAAACGGATCCAACGGTGCTATGTTTTTAAGTAGGTGTTAGCACTCAATATAATAGAGTGCTAACAAGGGGGTGTTGCAATGCTGGACGCCAGAAAAAAGAATGTATTATTGGCCATTGTGCAGGATTATATTGCCACTGCCGAGCCGGTGGGCTCGCGCACCATTGCCAGGAAATACAAGCTAGGCGTCAGCCCTGCCACCATTCGCAACGAAATGGCTGATCTGGAGGAAATGGGTTTTATTGAACAACCGCATACTTCCGCCGGACGCGTCCCGTCGGACAGGGGTTATCGCTATTACGTGGATCACCTGATGAAACATGAAGAGCTGACGGAGGACGAAGAGAAACTGGTCTTAAACAGCTACCTCACCAAGATGCAGGATGTCGGCGAGGTGCTGCGGGGCACCGGTAATTTACTGTCCCAGATCACCAATTATACCGCGGTGGTGGTGACCACCCATTACGGCAAGGGCCGGTTCAAACATATTCAGATTATTCACATGGGACCGGGCCAGGCCATGGTGGTTTTGGTCAGCGATTCAGGCGCCGTTCAGCACCGCATTATTGACATCCCAGACAGCATCGGCCCTGACGATCTAGATACAATTTCCAAGGTTTTAAATCACAAATTGCAGGGCAAGTCTATTAAAAACATCCGCATGACACTGATAAAAGAAATCTATCTCGAACTGGCCAGGCAGAAACAGGTGCTGAATATGGCCATGGACTTGATCCGGGAAAGCCTGACTGTAGACACCGGGGAAAAAGTATACCTGGGCGGAATATTTAACATTTTAAACCAGCCTGAATTTCATAATGTGGAAAAAGTTAAAACCCTGCTGAGTTTGCTGGAACAGGAAAAGGAATTGTCGGACATTATTGAAGGCGTTTTTGCTTCCCACGGTGTGACCGTGCGTATTGGAGAAGAGTTGGAAAACGAGCGCATCAAGGACTGCAGCATGGTGATGGCCAGTTACGATATGGACGGGAAACCGGTGGGCGGCATCGGACTGTTGGGGCCCACCAGAATGGACTATGCCAGGGCCTATGCGGTGGTGGATTATATCACCAGCAACCTGTCGTTGGTGATGGAAAGATTATTACGCGGCCGGGGCAAGTAAGGGGCAAGTTGGTATACCGGCTGCTTTGAATAGCGGGAACGGGGGTGACTACCATTGTTTGGGGAGCATGAAGACAAACAGCCCGGGGAACAGCACTGCGGTGAACCGGGGGAAACGGACGCCGGGTTAAACGGCGGGCCGGCTGATGAAAATCCCGAAACGGCCGAGGCCGTGGAAGGGGAATTAATGGCCGAAGAGGCCGGTGAACAGCCTGGTATTGAGCAGCTGCAAAAGGAATTGCAGGAGCAAAAGGCGGCGGCGGAGGATTACTACAACCGGCTGTTGCGCCTGCAGGCCGACTTTGATAACTTCCGCAAGCGGACAACCAGGGAAAGGGACGACTTTGCCAGGTACGCGTCGGCAGTCCTTTGCGAGGCCCTGCTGCCGGTGCTGGACAACTTCCAGCTGGCCCTGGAGGCCAAGGGACAGGATCCGGCCGGCGTGGTGAAAGGTGTGGAAATGATTTACCGGCAGCTGCTGGATGTGCTGCAAAGGGAAGGACTTACACCCGTGGAGGCCCTGGGTCAACAGTTCGACCCTTCCAAGCATGAGGCGGCGATGCAGGAGAGTACCGATCAATATCCTGACAACACGGTGATTGCGGAACTCCGGCGGGGCTACTACCTCAAGGATAAACTGCTGCGGCCGGCCATGGTCAAGGTGGCCAAAGCGGAATAATATTACAGGAGTCAGGAGCCAGTAGTCAGTAGTCAGAATTCAATTCGCCAGACGGGTTTGCATATATCGTGGGGCGATTTGCGGGAGTATTGGTAACGGTGCCCGAATTTTATTCTGAATCCTGACTCCTGGCTTCTGAATACTGAATTTTAACGGGAGGCGAGATATAAAAATGGCCAAAGTGCTGGGAATTGACCTGGGAACCACCAACTCCTGCATGGCCGTCATGGAAGGCGGCGAAGCGGTGGTGATCCCTAATGCCGAGGGCGGCCGGACCACCCCTTCAGTGGTGGGATTTTCCAAGACCGGCGAGCGTCTGGTGGGCCAGGTGGCCAAAAACCAGGCCGTCAGTAATTTTGACCGCACGGTTACTTCTATTAAAAGGTATATGGGGCACGACCATAAAGTAAACATAGATGGAAAAGATTATTCACCGCCGGAAATTTCGGCCATGATTTTACAAAAACTAAAAGCAGACGCCGAAGCTTACCTGGGAGAAAAAGTGACCCAGGCGGTGATCACGGTGCCGGCCTACTTTACCGACGCTCAGCGCCAGGCCACCAAGGACGCCGGCAAAATTGCCGGTCTTGAAGTGCTGCGCATCATCAACGAGCCCACTGCGGCAGCCCTGGCTTACGGGCTGGATAAAGGCGAAGACCAGACCATCCTGGTATTTGACCTGGGCGGCGGCACCTTTGACGTCTCCATCCTGGAATTGGGCGAAGGGGTGTTCGAGGTTAAGGCCACCAGCGGCAATAACCGCCTGGGCGGCGATGATTTTGACCAGCGGATTGTGGAATATTTGTTGAGCGAGTTTAAAAAGGACTCCGGTATCGACCTGAAAAAGGACCGGATGGCCATGCAGCGCCTGAAGGATGCGGCTGAAAAGGCCAAAGTAGAACTGAGCGGCGTTGTCACCGCCAACATCAACCTGCCTTTTATCACCGCCGACGCCAACGGTCCCAAACACCTGGACATCAACCTTACCCGGGCCAAATTCGACGAGCTTACCGCCGACCTGGTGGAAAAAACCATGGGCCCCACCAGGCAGGCCATGTCGGATTCCGGTTTGGAACCAAAGAATATAGATAAAGTTTTGCTGGTTGGTGGGTCCACCAGGATACCGGCGGTACAGGAAGCGATTAAAAAATACTTGCAAAAAGAGCCGCACAAGGGGATTAACCCCGACGAATGCGTGGCTATCGGCGCGGCCATCCAGGCCGGCGTGCTGGCCGGCGAGGTCAAGGACGTACTGCTGCTTGACGTGACTCCGCTCTCCCTGGGTATTGAAACCCTGGGCGGCGTAATGACCAGACTCATTGACCGGAACACCACCATTCCCACTTCCAAAAGCCAGGTCTTTTCCACCGCCGCCGACGGACAAACCACGGTGGAGATCCACGTGCTGCAGGGCGAGCGCTCCATGGCGGCGGACAACAAAACGCTGGGCCGTTTCCAACTCACCGGTATTCCGCCGGCCCCCCGGGGCGTGCCGCAAATTGAGGTTTCCTTTGACATCGACGTAAACGGTATCGTCAATGTTTCGGCCAAGGACAAGGGTACCGGCAAGAGCCAGAGCATCACCATTTCCGGCGGTTCGGGATTGAGTGACGAAGATATCGAAAAGATGGTCAAGGAAGCCGAGAAAAACGCCGAGGCGGATCAAAAGCGCAAGGAACTGGTGGAACTGCGCAACCAGGCCGACAGCATGGTCTACCAGGCTGAGAAAACCATCAAGGACCTGGGCGATAAAGCGGACCAGGCCAAGGTGGACGAGGTAAACAGAGCGGTGGAGAAGGTGAAAGAGGCTCTCCAGGGCGAAGACATTGAAAAGATCAAGGGTGCTGTTGAGGAACTTACCAAGCCGCTGTACGAACTGACCACCGTCCTGTACCAGCAGCAACAGCAGGCCGGCCAGGACCAGACGGGTTCCCCGGGCGGTCAGGACGGCGGCGCGGCAGGCGACAGGGAGAATGTTGTGGACGCCGAGTATGAGGTTGACGGCGACCAAAAAAAGGATAAATAATAACGCTGAACCGTAGGGGCGTCCCTTGCGGGCGCCCGCTCCACAGATAACATAAGACAAATATTTTTTTGTAACAGGATTTTGTGCGGGCACGTAGAATACAAGGGATGGTTACCAAGTTATAATTCAAGCGGTAATCTGGGAGGGCTTTAATGGCCCTCCCGACGGTGTTTCAACAGCAAGGTGGTGTTGTGCTTGTCCAAACGGGATTACTACGAGGTGCTGGGGGTCTCCCGGGACGCGACCAATGATGAAATAAAAAAGGCGTACCGCAAACTGGCCCGCAAATACCACCCCGACGCCAATAAAGACGACCGGAACGCGGCGGAAAAGTTCAAAGAGGTGTCCGAAGCTTACAGTGTGCTGAGCGACCCCGGAAAAAGGGAGTCCTACGACCGGTTCGGCCACGCGGCCACAGACGGCAATTTTAACGGGTTCGGCGGGTTTGGCGGATTCGGCGGCGCCGACTTTGGCGGCGGCATAAATGATATCTTTGATATGTTTTTCGGCGGCGGCGGCAGGCAGCGGCGCGGTCCGGAGCAGGGCGCGGACCTGCGGGTGGATGTGGAACTGACCTTTGAAGAGGCCGCCTTTGGCCTGGAAAAGGACATCAAGGTCCCCCGCACAGAAGAGTGCGGCACTTGCGGCGGCAGCGGCGCGGCGCCGGGCACCGGCAAAAAGAACTGCGACCAGTGCGGGGGCAGCGGTCAGGTACAGTTTGCCCAGAGCACCCCCTTTGGCCGCATTGTGCAGTCACGTACCTGTGACCGCTGCCGCGGCGCCGGGACGATCATTGACAAGCCCTGTTCCACCTGCCGGGGGGCGGGCCGGGTCAGGCGAACCAGGAGTATTAAAGTCAAAATCCCCGCCGGGGTGGACAACGGCGCCAGACTGCGTCTGGCGGCCGAGGGCGAGCCGGGTATCCGGGGCGGTCCCAGGGGAGATTTGTTTGTTTTTATCCATGTGCAGCCGCATGCCATATTTAAACGGGACGGCAACAATGTGGTGGTTAGTGCTGAAATAAATATCGCCCAGGCGGCCATGGGGGACGAAATAACGGTGCCCACCATCGACGGTGACGCCAAGCTGCGCGTTCCCGAAGGGACCCAGTCCGGCACCGTGCTGCGCATGCGCGGCAAGGGCATCCCCGATGTGCGCGGTTACGGTCGCGGTGACCAGTACGTGCAGGTAAAGGTACTCACGCCCACGCGGTTAACGGATAAACAAAAGGAACTGCTGCAGGAGTTCGCCAATATTGAGAGCCAAAAATCCCAGGGCGAGGACAAGGGCTTTTTCAAAAAAGTACGCGATGCCTTTATGGGTTGATCGGAGGTACACGGCTTGAATAAATGGCTGGAGATAACGGTGTTCACGCCCCAAGAGCAGTTGGACAGCGTGGCGGCCATATTTAATGAGTTGGGCTCGGGCGGGGTTGTCATTGAAGACCCTGCTTTTATTTTAGAACGCGCCGGCCTCGGCGACAATGAGACCATCTCCCCTACTTTGGCCCCAAGCGGCGTAGAACCAGCGGTAAAAGCCTATTTTCCCTGCGACGGCACCCTTGCCGGCAGGCTTGAGGCCATTACCCGACAACTGGACGAACTGTCCCTGCGCCGGCAAACGGCGGAGGTAAGCGGGGAAAACTGGGCCACCGCCTGGCGGGCCTATTATAAGCCGGTGCGGGTGGGGCGGCGCCTGGTGGTAAAGCCGTCCTGGGAGGAATACGATGCCGCGCCCGATGACATAGTGATCGAGATGGACCCCGGCATGGCCTTTGGCTGCGGTACCCATGCCACCACCGCCATGTGTATGACGCTGCTGGAAGAACACCTGCGGGGCGGTGAGACGGTTTGCGACGTGGGTACCGGTTCGGGTATCCTGGCGGTGACGGCGGCGCTCTTAGGCGCCGAACGGGTGATGGCCGTGGATATAGATGAGGTGGCGGTTCGCGCCGCCAGGGATAACGCCGCCCGCAACGGCGTGTCCGGCAGGGTGACGGTGCTGGCCGGGGATCTCCTGGACAGCCTGGCCGGTGTGAAGGCCGACGTGTTGGTGGCCAACATCATCGCCGATGCAATCATCCGTCTGGCGCCGGACGTCTCCGCGGCGCTGAAACCCGGCGGGCTGTTCATCGCTTCCGGAATCATCAGGGACAGGGCCGGCGAGGTCCGCCGGGCTCTGCAAGCCGCCGGCCTGGTTCCGGTGGCCGAAAAAACCGATCAAGAATGGGTGGCTTTAGTCTTTAGTGCCAGGTAGGCTTGGGTGCCTGGTGTTGCAAGTTGCATGTTGCAAATTTAAATTTGCAACATGCAACTTGCAACACCAGGCACCAGGGGGGCATCCGGCACCACCGGGGGTGGAGTAGTGGCCAGGTTTTTTGTCGACCCGGGCGATGTCCAAGGCGATACCGTCATCGTTACAGGTGCGGAGGCGCATCACATGACCAGGGTATTGCGTCTCGGCCCCGGGGATATAATTACATTACTGGACGGGAAAGGCAGTTTATACCATTGCCGGATTGAGGACAAAACACCCGGCGCCGTGCAGTGCCGGGTGCTGGAAAGACACCCGGCGGGAGGAGAACCGTCCCTTAAAGTGGTACTGCTGCAGGGCATTGCCAAGGGTGACAAGATGGATACGGTAATCCAAAAAGGCACCGAATTGGGAGCGTCGCTGTTTGTGCCGGTGCACTGCCGTCGCAGCGTGGTGCGTCTGGACGCCGCCAGGGGCGCCGCCCGGCGGGAGCGCTGGCAGCGGATTGCCGCCGGGGCCGCTAAACAATGCCGGCGGGCGCTGGTGCCGGAGGTTTACAAACCGGTGACCTGGGAAAATGCTTTGCGCCTGATTCCGCCGGGCGCACCGGCTTTTTTGCCGTGGGAGGGTGAAGCGGGGCGTTCTTTGAAAAAAGAACTGCAGTCCCGGCCGGCGCCGACGGAAGTTTATATCATTATCGGACCCGAGGGCGGGCTGGAAAAAGAAGAAGTAGATGAAGCGCAAGCGCGGGGCGTTGTGCCGGTCAGCCTGGGTCCGCGTATCCTGCGTACGGAAACCGCCGGTTTGGCGGCGATCAGCATGGTGCTTTACCAATGGGGCGACCTGGGGGAATCATTAAATGGATCATAAAAGGGTGGCCGTAGCCACCTTGGGCTGCAAGGTAAACCAGTATGAATCAGCCGCGCTGGAGGAACTGTTCCGCCGGCGCGGTTACCGGGTGGTTGATTTCGACCAGCCGGCGGACGTTTATGTGATCAACACTTGCACCGTAACTCACCTGGGGGACCGCAAATCTAGGCAACTGATCCGCCGCGCCGCCAGGACCAACCCCGAAGCGGTGGTGGCGGTTACCGGCTGCTATGCTCAAAACGCTCCTGACGAAGTGCTGGATATCGACGGCGTGGACCTGGTTGTCGGGGCCGGCCACCGGGGGGGTATCGTCGACCTGGTGGAGGGCGCGGTTAAAGGAAACAAAACGGCGGCGGTGGGGAATTTTTCCGGGAATCCTGAATTTGAGGAACTGCCGGGTGAAACCAACCAGGGCCGGGTGCGGGCTTTCCTTAAAATCCAGGAAGGCTGCCGTAATTTCTGCTCTTACTGTATCGTACCCTATGCCCGGGGTCCGCTGCGCAGCAGGGCGCCGGAAAACGTGCTGGCCGGGGCCGCGGAACTGTTGGCGCACGGCTACAAGGAGATAGTGCTGACCGGGGTCCACACCGGCGCTTACGGCCGGGAGCCCGGCGGCGCCATGCGGCTGGCGGAACTGCTGGAAAAGCTGGCGGTCCTGCCGGGGCTGCTGCGTTTGCGGCTCAGCTCGCTGGAACCCCATGACGTAACCCCGGAAATACTGGATCTGCTTTCGTCGGGGCCGCCCTTTTGCCGGCACCTGCATATTCCCCTGCAAAGCGGCGACGATGAAATTCTTAAATCCATGCGCCGTACTTACGACACGGCATATTTTCGCCGCCTGACAAACGAAATCAGGGAAAAGATACCCGATTGCGGCATTACCACCGACGTGATGGTCGGTTTTCCGGGCGAAACCGAAAGGCATTTTGAAAATACCATAAAGTTTGTCTCCGCCATGCAGTTTTCCGGGCTGCACGTGTTCAAATACTCGCCTCGCCGCGGCACTCCGGCGGCGGATTTTGCAAATCAGGTGGAACCGCCGGTCAAAGACAGGCGCAGCCGGCGATTGATTGCGCTGGGCAGGGAAATGACCGGGCGGTTTGCGGCCGGGTATACGGGGCAGGCGGTGGACGTGCTGGCCGAACAACTCGACCCCGCCGACGGCGACGGGTTCCGGATAGAAGGTTTGACCGACAATTACCTGCGGGTAACCTTCACCGGGCCGCCTGAAATGCTGGGGGAAATTGTCAAGGTCCGGGTAACCGGAACAAGCGACACGGTTCTGAACGCAAGAATAATTTAATTATAATGCAGGGATTTAACTTTGTGGTGTTGAAATATATAGGCGGCCTGAACAGCTCTTTATATTTTGCGTGGTTATAAAGGGAGGAGGTGGAATAGGTGCAGGATTGCATTTTTTGTAAGATTATTAAAAAGGAAATACCGGCTGAAATAGTCTATGAAAATGACGACGTTCTCGTATTCAAGGATATTAAGCCGGCGTCTCCGATCCACCTTTTAATTATCCCTAAAAAACATATCCCCACTTTTTTTGACCTGCAACCGGAGGACAGCCGAATCATGGGCGAGGTGCAGAGAGCGGCTGCCACTGTGGCCAGGGATATGGGGTTTACGGAAAAGGGGTTCAGGCTGGTGGCCAACTGCCTGGAAGACGCAGGGCAGTTGATCTTCCACATGCATTATCACCTGCTGGCCGGCAGACGGCTGCAATGGCCTCCGGGCTGATTGACTACCCCGGGGAGCTGTTATATAATAGCGCAGTGTCGTATTTTTTCTTTGGGGGTTGTATTAGATTTGTTGTCGCAAAAATTTCATTTGCGCTTCAGCGGAGGGGAGGGAAAATTCATTGGCAGAAGTTAAAGTAGGCAAAAATGAGACCCTGGACAGTGCCCTCCGGCGTTTTAAGCGCACTTGTCAAAAGGCGGGAGTTCTCGCTGAAGCCAGAAAGCACGAGCATTATGAAAAGCCCAGCGTCAAGAGGAAGAAGAAATCCGAAGCCGCCCGGAAGCGTAAAACAAAGTTCCGGTAAACATTAAATTTGCCCAAATTAATTGCCCGGTACTTATCTGCCGGGCATTTGTATCATTATCTGGGGGGTGTAACCGTTATGTCACCCGAAATGATTCCCTGGTTGGCCGTATTGCTTTTATTGGTAGGTTTGCTGGCCTTGTTTCTGGAGGTATTTATTGCCGGTTTTGGTGTTTTGGGAATGGCCGGCATTATTCTTTTGGGCTGGGGCATACTTTTGCTGAGCGTGGATGTCGCCGTGACCTTAAAATCTCTGGTTATAGCCGTGGCCGTCAGCTTTGTGGTGTTTGTCGCCGGGGTAAAAATATTAACCCGGCTGAATTTCTGGCAGCGCTTTACCCTTGGTACGCGGCAGGAGAAAAACACCGGTTTCACTGCGCCCCGGGAGGAACTCAGGGCATATGCCGGACGGGAAGGGGTTACCCTCACCCCGCTGCGCCCGGCCGGTTCAGTGGAGATTGACGGTGAGCGCCTGGATGTGGTCACCGAAGGCGGTTTTGTTCCGGCGGGGGCAAGAGTCACCGTAGTCAAAGTGGATAGCGGGCGCATCATTGTCCGCCCGCTGTAAAAGGGTAATGCACCGGCGCAGGTGCGCCCAAGAACCGTAAGGAGGTCGAAATAAGTTGCCGATAGAATTTATTGCCGTACTGATTCTGTTTTTTCTTGGTTTAATCGTCGTTGTCACCATATTTAGTTTTATCCCCGTGGGGTTGTGGATTTCCGCCCTGGCGGCCGGCGTCCGGGTGGGCATTATGACGTTGATTGGGATGCGGCTGCGCCGGGTGCCGCCGGCGCGGATTGTGAACCCGCTCATCAAGGCGGACAAAGCGGGGCTGAATATCAGCGTGAACCAGTTGGAGGCCCACTACCTGGCCGGCGGCAACGTGGACCGTTTGGTGGACGCGCTGATCGCCTCGGAAAGGGCCGATATCAACCTGCCCTTCGAGCGGGCGGCGGCCATCGACCTGGCGGGCCGGGACGTGCTGGAAGCGGTGCAAATGAGCGTTAACCCCAAGGTGGTGCAAACGCCCTGGATTTCCGCCGTGGCCAAGGACGGTATTGAGGTTAAAGTGGTGGCCCGGGTAACGGTGCGGGCCAACATAGACCGCCTGGTGGGCGGCGCCGGTGAGGAAACGGTACTGGCCCGGGTGGGTGAAGGCGTGGTTACCAGCGTGGGTAGTTCCACTACCCACAAAGACGTACTGGAAAACCCGGACTCCATATCCAAGGTAGTGCTGCAAAAAGGCCTGGACGCCGGTACCGCCTTTGAAATTCTTTCCATTGATATAGCGGATGTGGACGTGGGACGCAACATCGGCGCCACATTGCAGACCGACCAGGCCGAGGCCGACAAGCGTATTGCCCAGGCCAAGGCGGAAGAACGGCGCGCCATGGCCGTGGCCAGGGAGCAGGAGATGAAAGCCGCGGTGGAGGAAATGCGGGCCAAGGTTGTGGAGGCGGAGGCTCAGGTGCCGCAGGCCCTGTCCGATGCGCTGCGGCAGGGTAATCTGGGTGTGATGGACTACTATAACATGCAGAACCTGCTGGCTGACACCACCATGCGCCAGAAAATCTCTCAAATGGGCTCCGAAGACGAGAACGCGGCGGAGGGAAAAATCCCGCCGGGATAGAGGGAGATAACCCATGTCTGAATTAATTTTGGTGATGATCATTTATTTCGTGTTTAGAATGCTGAAAGAGAGCGCTAAAAAGCGGCTGCCCCCGCAGGAACCGCCGGAATACCGCTTTCCCGGTGATGACTTGCCGCTGCCCGGACCATGGAACCGCCGTACCGAAAATGAGGCCGAAACCGAAACGGAAACTGCTATGTCCGGGCCATGGAATATCCCCGGTGAACCGCGTGGCGACGCGCCGCTGCCCGGCCCGTGGGATAAAGAAGCACCCCGGCCAAGGCCGCTGGAAACCAAAGCGGAACCCCGGCGGGAACCCGGATATAAACCGGAAACGGCGGCTGAACCCGGTCCGGTTCGGGAAAAGAGGCAAAAGCCCCGGCAGGAAGCAAAACCCCGTGACAGGGCTGTTGAACAGGTAATGGTTCCGGGACCGCGCCCGGTGACGGTTCCGGGCAATCCGGTACCCGGACGTGAAGCGTTGCCCTGCCGGCCGGGGAACCGTGAGGCGGTTGAACTTCAAGGTCGCGAAGCGGCTGCGGTGCGAGAACAGCCCTTGAGAAGGCGCCGTAAAAGATGTTCCAATCCGCTGACAGCGGTTTTGAGCTCTCAACCGACGCTGGTGGGCAGTATTGTCCTGGGTCAGGTACTGGGAACCCGCGGAGGCCGGGCAGCTGAAAGAAGGAACCCCACATCCAGAATTTAGTCACAAATAAAAAAACCACTTGAAACCACGCCAGGCCGGTTTTAAGTGGTTTTTATACTGTCAAATTGATTTGAGACTTTACACTGCAGGATCTTTTTTGGCGATTTGATTTTTATACCGGTTGTTTAACCTCGCAATCAGCAGGCTCAGGCAGGCTCCGATGATTAATGCAATTACACGGACTACGACCGGGTTATATGCATACCAGGCCAAAAGATAAACCATGGCGACGATGATAGACAGGATCATCAACGGGAAACCGATTTTGAAAAACCCAATAAAACTGATGTGCGCTCCGCTTCTCTCAGCCATGCCGGCCGCCACCAGGTTGGCCGAAGCGCCGATAATGGTGCCGTTTCCACCCAGGCAAGCACCCAGAGCCAGAGACCACCACAGGAAATCAATGTTTTCAATTGACCCCAAACGCCCCATCTCTTTAATCAGCGGGATCATCGTGGCCACGAAAGGTATGTTATCCACAAAGGATGAGGCAATGGCCGACAGCCACAAGATGAACATACCCGCCGGTAACAGTGCGCCCTGTGTTGTTTCCAGTGCAAAAACAGCTATGGATTCAATAACCCCTGTCTTCTCCAAACCGCCGACCACGATAAACAAGCCCACGAAAAAGAAAATCACCGGCCATTCCACACCGTGAAAGGCGTGTTCAGGGTTAAACCGGGATATGGCCAGTAAAAGAGCGGCGCCGGTTAAAGCAATGACTGAACTTTCCAGATGCACCACCTGGTGAATAACGAAGCCAAAGACCGTCAGGGCCATAACGGCGGCAGCCTTTTTCAATAACAGCGGGTCTTTTATTTCCTTACGCTCATCCATTTCCATTATTTTTTGCTGCAGTTCCGGGGTTGTGCTGAGTTGATTTCCGTAAAAACGCAGTAATATATACAGGGTCAACGGGTATATAACTGCCACAATGGGGGTCAGGTTGATCAAAAAGTCTAAGAAACCAAGATGCGTAGCCCCGCCAATCATTATATTGGGCGGGTCGCCAATCAGTGTGGCTGTACCTCCGATGTTGGAAGCAAGAATTTCCGCAATTAAAAAGGGAACCGGGTTGACCATAAGTTTTCTGGTGATGGCCAGTGTAACGGGTACAATAAGCAATACCGTAGTAACGTTGTCCAACAAGGCGGAAAAAACAGCCGTTAGCAGCGCCAGTGAAGCCATAACCCGGAGCGGTTCTCCACCCGCCATCTTGCTGGCCCGGATGGCGACATATTCAAAAATGCCGGTCTGACGGGTAATGCTGACAATAACCATCATGCCGATGAGCAGCCCGATGGTGTTAAAATCGATATAGTGTACGGCATCATCGGGGGATAACGTCCCCGAAACCATTAGTAATGATGCACCGGCAAAAGCCGCCACGGTCCGATGGATTTTGTCCGACACGATTACCGCATAGGTAACCAGAAATACCGCAATAGCCCAGTAAGTCACACTTTCGGTCATACATTTTCTCCTCTCTTTTATTCTTTACTCTTTTTATTCTTTATATGAAAAAAAAGAGGGCAGCCAGCACAAAATGCTGGCTGCCCCCCCTGGCAACCGGAAAACTCCGCAGTAGTCTTTCGACCCCACCCGCTTTTCCCTGTATTTATTTTTTCTATACCGATAGAATCATTTGATTAACTTATTATTAATTATGCCATAAAGGATTTAAAAAGTAAATATGCTTATAATTGAAAAAGTTTCAGGCGATGCTGATTACCTTTTGGGGTCCGGTGAGCCGGTTGTTGATTTCAAACATGTTGGAAACCGAGCCGATTTTAAGTTTGTCCTTGATATTGTAGTAGTCCAGGCAGGTGCCGCAGGACAGTACGGCGGTGCCTGCGCCATGCATTTTTTCCAGTTGGCTCATGACGTCTGAGCCGTCACAGGTCAGAAAAACGCCGGTGTTAAGAAACAGCAGCGCCGCCGGAGGCGGATCCGTCTCCGCCAGGGTGGTGAACAGGCTTTTGATCAGCACCTGACCCAGGTCGGGTGAACCTTGGCCCAAAGAGTTGGTCGTAATTAGGTAAACCGGGGCCAGTCCGGCGGGCGATGCGGTTTTCGGTTGCTGAAGGGCAGCCTCTTTTTGGGGTAAGGCTCCACTCTGATGGTTGATATGCAGGTAAAACACGCCGTCCTTTGTTTCCCCTGCTACCTCGTAACCCGCGTTTTTAGCGAACAGGGTGACGTTTTGACGGGCGACATCGTTGTCGACGATGGTGGTTATGGACGTAATACCTTCTTCTTCCAGGGCTTTCTTGGTATTGATTACCGGCTGCGGGCAGGCCAGCCCGCGGCAGTCCACGGTTTTATGAACCATTGGTTCAAGTTCTCCTTTCAATGGTAGATCCTGATAATTCTTTGATGCCAGGTGTTAAAAGTTGAAAATCAAAGATTTTACAACTTTTAACACCTGGCATCTGCCAGTACCCTGATAAGTTTCTCTTCCCGGGGCAGCACCCGGCCGATGATGGCGGCCCGGACGCCCTGTTCGGCCAGCTCACCGACCACTTTTTCAGCGCCGGGCGCGGGTATGGACAACAGCAGACCGCCGGAGGTCTGGGGATCAAAAAGCAGCATTTGTTCTTCGGGCTTAAGCTTTTCGTCCAGTTTAACCCGGTCACGCAGGTACTCCCTGTTGTTATAAGCCCCGCCGGGGATTAGACCCATCCTGGCCATATCCATGGTTTCCGGCAGCAGCGGCAGGGCTGAAAAATCAATTTCCAGGGTTACTCCGCTGGCCTCGGCCATTTCCGAAGCGTGTCCCAAAAGCCCGAACCCGGTGATGTCGGTGCAGGCTCCGGCGCCATGCCGCAGCATGGCTTCGGACGCCGGCTTGTTCAGGGCCGACATGCTTCGGGCAGCCTCGCTTGCGGCCGCTTCGGATACCAGCTTCGCCTTGATGCCGTTAATAATGATACCGGTACCCAGCGGTTTGGTAAGAACCAGCACATCACCGGCCCTGGCCCCGGTATTGGCGGTTATTTGTCCTGGTTTGGCCAACCCCGTTACCGACAGCCCGTACTTGGGCTCGGCATCGCGCACTGTATGGCCGCCGGCAATAATGCCGCCGGCTTCCTTGACTTTCTCGGCCCCGCCCCGGAGGATTTCCTCCAGCACGGTATGGGGCAGGCAGTCCGGAAAGCATACTATGTTCAGCGCCAACAGCGGTTTGCCGCCCATGGCATAAATATCGCTTAACGCGTTGGCCGCTGCGATTTGACCGTACAGGTAGGGGTCGTCAACCATGGGGGTAAAAAAATCAACTGTCTGGATCAGAGCCTGGTCATCGCTCAGCTTATAAACAGCGGCGTCATCCGAGGTATCCAGGCCCACCAGCAGGCGTGGGTCATTTAAGATTGGTATGTGCCGCAGTACCTGCGACAGGGTGTGGGGACCCACCTTGGAAGCTCACCCGGGTACCTGGGTCAGCCCGGTCAGTTTTACGTTTTTATCAGCTTCGGACATGTATATCATCTACTCTCACTTTTCCATAGCATGTGCCAAATATTCAATTTTTACATTTTTGTTTCCTTTATTATTTTTATATAAATTTTTTATGAGAATCCGGTCATTAAAAAGTTTTTTTTATGTATTTCCATTATGATTCAACATAAAGGTGTACTTCCGGAGTAAAAATATGATAAAATCTGAATGATCATGTGCAAGCCAGATTTTGCAGAGGAGGAAATTTTAATCATGGAGCAGCCCTTTGAAGTGATTGTATTCGGACTCAACGCTCCGGCCGTTGTTTCCGGCTGAGGCCCGAGGCATTCCGCCGGGTGCGGAGCAGAAAAAACCATGAAGCAGGAGGCCGAAGAACTGGGTTCAACCCTGAAGGGTGATTTCGGGGACGACGTAACCATCAAATTCGTGGACGTATCCACTGACGAGGTAAACCAATACCCAAATATCGCGTCGATACTGGGCCGGGTGAGACTGCCTTTGACGGTAATCAACAATGAGCCCCGTTTTCACGGCGGCATATCGGCCGAGGTAATCACCAACGCTCTGAAAGAAATGCAGCAAAATGGACAAGATTGATCTGTAACTGGACAAGATAACCTCTTAATGAGGACTTAATACGTTATTTTTCCCCTCCGGGCCGCATAAATTTAGTGGCAGGGAGGGGTTTTTTTATGACTTGGAAGGATCTTAAAAACCGTTTTAAAAGGCGGTTTTCGGATTATCTCGAATTACCCGGCGATATCATGCTCGATTTGCCCAAAATTATCCTGGTGGGCAACCTGCAGGTGTTTATTGAAAACCACCGGGGAATTCAAGAATATAATCCCAAGTTGGTCCGGGTCGTCGTTAACGACAAGGTTGTGGAAGTTACCGGCGAGGGTTTGACCTTGCGTAATATTTTAACTGATGAAATATGCGTGGAAGGCCGGATCAACTCCCTGTCCTTTTATAATTAACCGGTTTTCAAAAGGGTTACCAGTTAGGAGGCGAACCTGTAATGCTGTTCGGAATGCTGTCCCGTTTAGGCGGGTACGTTACTGTAACGCTGCCCGAGGAGTGTCTGGAAAAGTTCATCAACCTGGCCGTTTCCCGGGGCATCTTTTTGTGGGATATAACCGGCATCGGCACCGGCCGGGTGGTGATGAAAGTGCGGTTAAGCAGTGTACAAGCCTTGCGTCACGTGGCCCGGATGACGGGCTGCCGGTTTAAGATCATTGAACGGCACGGCCTGCCTTTTTTCGTCAGCCGGCTGAGGCGGCGCCGGGCCATGGCGGCGGGCGCCTTGTTATTTGTGGCGGCGTTGTATGTGCTGTCTTCCTTTGTTTGGTTTATCGAAGTCAGCGGCAACAAGCGGGTGACCGATCAGGTGGTGGAGCAGGTGGCCCACCGGGCCGGCCTGAAGCTGGGCGTGTCCCGGTGGAGTTTGAACATCCCCGCCCTGGAGGAAACCATACTGAATCAGGTGCCCGGTTTATCGTGGGTTGGCGTATACGTTGAAGGCACCAGGGTATATATCAAGGTGGTGGAGAAGAAATTGCCGCCGCCCGACGAAACGGAGTATCCTGTGGACCTGGTGGCCGCCAGGGACGGGTTGATTACAGAGATGCTGGTTTTTAGCGGCTACCCCCTGGTTGAAGAAGGGGATACCGTTGCCAAGGGACAGGTGCTGCTATCGTCGGTTGCCTTGCCGCCTCCGGCCGACGCGGAGGAAATAGCTCCCTACGGGGAAGAAGAGCTGTCGGAAGAGGAACAGCCGTCACGTTATGTCCGCGCCCGGGGGATTGTAAGGGCCAGGGTCTGGTATGAGGCTGTGGCCGATGTGAAACTGGTGGAAAAAGGAGCCGAGATTACCGGCCGCGAAACTACCAGATTTGGCATTAAAATCGGCAGCAAGGAAATAATTCTTATAGGACCGCGCAAGATCCCCTTTGAACATTACGCACGGCATGTCGAAAGTAAACGGGTGCCTGAATGGAGGAATATTAACGTACCCGTCGAATTACTAACGGTAAAGTATCATGAGGAAAAACCTTACATTAACAGATACACCGGGGATGAAGCCCGGCGTCTGGCCTACCGGAAAGCGCTGGACAGCATACGCGGGCGGCTGACCGGGAGCGCGGCAATAGCAGATGAGAGACTGGAAGAATTGACAGCGCCGGAGCCCGGCACTGTCCGGGTGAAGGCCATAGTTGAGACCCTTGAGGATATCGGTATGAACAAGCCCCGAACTTAATCCAACCGGGGCAAAACTTTGCACCAGCAACCGCGGAGGAGGTTCCGGCGTTTGACGGAGAACGTGGAAGACCGGGTGATCATGGATGATATAGGTGCCGCGGCGGAGATATTCGGCCGGCATGATCAGAATTTATCGCTTTTGGAGAAGGCCCTGGGGGTCAAGATGGTGGCCAGAGGTGAGGAACTGTTGATTATGGGCGGCCGGGAACAGGTGGAAACCACCCGGGTGGTGATCGGTCAGCTGCAGGAGTTTTACCGGGCCGGAAACCGGCTGACCACACATGAAATTAATTATACTATTGACGCCGTAAAAGCAGGTAAGGTAGATGCCATTCAGGGTTTGGCCAGGGACGTGGTTCTGGTGACGCCCAGGGGTAAACAAATCAAGCCTAAAACGGTTGGTCAGCAGAATTATATCGGAGCGCTGCAGAAATACGACATTGTGTTTGCAGTGGGCCCGGCCGGCACGGGTAAAACTTACCTGGCGGTGGTGATGGCCATCCGGGCGCTGCGCAACCGCCAGGTGAACCGGATTGTATTGACCAGACCGGCGGTTGAAGCCGGGGAAAAGCTGGGGTTTTTACCCGGCGACTTGCAGGAAAAGGTTGATCCTTACCTGCGCCCGATATATGACAGCCTTTACGATGTGCTGGGCTTCGAAAGCACACAAAAATACCTGGAACGGAATACCATTGAGATCGCCCCCCTGGCTTACATGCGGGGCAGGACGCTGGAGGACTCATTCGTTATTCTTGACGAAGCCCAGAACACCACTCCGGAGCAAATGAAAATGTTCCTTACCCGCCTGGGCTATGGTTCCCGGGCGGTAATCACCGGGGACGTCACCCAGGTGGATCTGCCCAGAGGGCAACAGTCCGGATTGCTCCACGCCCGGCATGTATTAAGGAATATCAAGGACATTTCATTTCAGGAATTGTCCAGCTTGGACATCGTAAGGCACCCGCTGGTGCGGGAAATCGTGAGGGCGTACGGCGAGGAAAACACACCGGTTGAGTAGCGCAGGCAGCTTTTAGAGCATACTTTTGTGAGTCGCTGCACCAAGAGGAGTGGAAAATATGCGCCCTCCGATTAAGTTCAAGGGACGAATCGCAGACGGTTTCAGCCAACTGGCCGGTAAAAGGAAAGTGCGCCGGGTTCTGGCCGCCATTGTGTTTTTTGCTGCTCTGACGTTGATTATAGCGGTGGATTTTATGCCCCAGAAGGTGAATCTGGTGGTGGGACAGGTGTCCCCCAGAGATATCCTTGCCCCCCAGGGGGTAACCTTTGAGGATAAGGCCAGCACCGAAGAAGCCCGGGCGTTGGCGGCGGCCCGGATTGATAGACAGTATATCGTGGACCCGCGCGTCAGCGTGGATGTGCAGCAGAATATTTCCGAACTGGTTAAATCCATAAAAGCGGTGCAGGGGAACGAGGAGCTGGATGCGGCTGAAAAGGTGCAGCAACTGAAGGATGTTATTCCCTTCAACCTGCCCGATGATGTAATTAATGCACTGGCCCGGCCCGACGAGGAGCAAAACCTGGACCGTCTGGAAACCGGCCTTACCGCGATGGTGGCCGAGGCAATGGGCACAGCGGATGGCGTGGCCCAGGAAAACCTGGCCGCAGCTGAAAAAGAGCTGATCGCCAAGGTGCCGTCGCTGCAGCTCTCCGATCCCTATGATGAACTGGCTGCCGGACTGGTGCGCAATTACCTGCGGCCCAATCGTTTTTATGATTCCGAGAAAACCGAGCGTTTAAAGGATGCGGCCAGGGAAGATGTCAGCCCGGTGATGGTGACCGTCAAAAAAAATGAAAAGATCATTGGCGTGGGTGAAATCGTCACCGAGGAACACCTGGCCAAGCTGGAAGCGCTGAACCTGACCCGTCCCACGCTGCCGGTTTTGTCCGTGCTGGGCTCGGCCCTGCTGGTGGGCCTGATGATGGTGGTGGTATTGTTTTATTTGTACCAGCAAAACAGGGAGATTTACCGGAACGCCGGCCACTTGTACTTGTTGGGCATTATCGTGGTGGGTGTTCTGGGGGTGGCCAAAGCTATCATTGCCATCAATGTGGGGCAATGGCCCGAATTCGGCGCCTTGCTGGGCTACCTGGCGCCCATCGCGGCGGCGGGGATGCTTATTGCCATCCTGTTGGACTCCCGCCTGGCCGTGCTGGTGGTGGCCGTTGCGAGCTTCATGCTGGGAATGATGACGGGCGGAGACCTTAAATTTGCGGTGGTGGGCCTGATCGGGGGCATCACCGGAGTTTACGGGGTCAGCAAGCTCAGTCAGCGCAGCGACCTGGCCCGGGCCGGGTTTTATGCCGGGGCCGCCAGTATGGCCGCCATATTCGCCATGGGGCTCCTGGACGAGATATCCATCGGGCTGGTGATCACCTCCAGCCTGGTACTTGGTTCTTTAAACGGTATCCTGTCTTCTATTTTAACCAACGGGGCCATTCCCTACCTGGAAAGCGCCTTCGGCATCACCTCGTCGGTGCGGCTGCTGGAGTTGTCCAACCCCGGCAACCCGCTGCTCAGACAACTGCAGATTGAAGCGCCGGGCACTTATCACCACAGCCTGCTGGTGGGCAACCTGGCCGAGGCGGCGGCAAACGTCGTGGGCGGTGACGCGCTGCTGGTGAGAGTGGCCGCTTATTACCACGACATCGGCAAAATTAAAAGGCCTTACTTTTTTATTGAAAATCAAATGGGAGACAATCCCCACGACAAAATAGCGCCTACCCTGAGCACTTTGATTTTGACGTCGCATGTCAAGGACGGGGCGGAACTGGCCCGGGAGAAAAAGCTGCCCCAGGGGATTACGGAGATTATCGAACAGCACCACGGCAACAGCCTGTGCAGTTTCTTTTACCACAAGGCCGTGGAGAACAATAAAAACGAAAATATCACCGAGGAAGAGTTCCGGTACGAGGGGCCCAAACCCCAGACCAAGGAAGCGGCTATGGTTATGCTGGCCGATGCCGTCGAGGCGGCGGTCCGGTCGCTGCAGAACCGCACCCCCGGCCGGGTGGAAGGGCTGGTGCGGAAGATCATCCGTGATAAGCTGATGGACGGGCAGTTGGATGAATGCGACCTGACCCTCAAGGATTTGGACATTATCGCGGGCGCCTTTATCAGGGTGCTGTCGGGGATATTCCACAACCGGGTCGAGTACCCGGATCCGCAGGCGCTGCAGAATAAGGAAGCGCCAAAGAAGGCCAAAAAGCGGAAAGGTTTGCAGAGCCTCGGTTAAGCATACGAAGACCCGTGCCGCCGTTAGCGGCCGGGTCTTTGCCGGCTTTGACAGGTGCAGCGCGTTTAAGACATTTTTTGGATTCCGTCCGCGTTAAATTTGTTCGAGCCTTTGGGCAGGAATGTTTTGCAGCAGGTAGCCATACAGTTGTCCGCCGGTGTGGGCGACAATTGCTTGGCCATGGTGGCGTCAATCCGGTCCGGCTTCTGGCTGCCGAACTCATCGTTGGTAACCATGATTTCATTGGCGAGACATTTGTTTCCCTGGGCATAATAGTGACAGGTGTTGACGAGACAGTGGATATGCTGTTGGTTCATATTTCATCCCCCTTGACTGTGGAAATAAACTTGCGTCATTATTTTTTGCGTTTTGATCTTTTTTATTTTGCCAAGTTTTAAAAAATAAAGGGGCGTTTAAGATGCCGGTATTTGTGAACAACCTGCAGGATAAAGTACCTGTTGACGGCAAAATTGAGGAGCTGCTTATTGCAGTGGTGGAAGAAATGCTGCGGGACAGCGGCGTCGGCGGGGACCCCGAGGTCAGCCTGGTGTTTGTTGATGACGACTATATTGCCGGGCTGAACATGCAGTACAGGTCCGTGGCCGGCCCGACGGATGTGCTCAGCTTTGCCCTGCAGGAGGGGGAACCCATGCCGGGCGGGGAGGAAGAAGGCCCCATGCTGGGGGATGTGGTTATTTCACTGGAAACGGCCGTCCGCCAGGCCGGGGAGTATGGGCACAGTTTTCAGCGTGAGGTTGCCTACCTGACAGTGCACGGCGTGCTGCACCTGTTGGGCTTCGACCACGGTACCGAAGAAGAAAAAAAGCTGATGCGGACACGGGAAGAAACAATTTTAAATCACGTATTGCCGGGCGGCAGGATTTAAGCCGGCGTTTAAGGCCGGTTCAAACAAGACCGGTGGTATCGGGGGAGCCCGGCGGTACTTGCCTGAAAATCCGGGAAGGTGAGAGCGGTTGGCGAGAATTTTAAAAAGCTTTGGCTGGGCTTTTTCCGGCATCCGGCAGGTGTCGGCCACCCAGCCCAATATGAAAATCCACCTGGCGGCGGCTTTTCTGGTGTTCGTTGTTTGTGTGGCGTGGCTGCGGATGCCGGCGACGGAACTGGCCATTGTATTCATGGCCGTCTTCATGGTGCTGGCGGCTGAAGTGTTCAATACTGCCGTGGAAGCGGCGGTTGACCTGACAACCACTCGCAGGCACCCGCTGGCCAAGGCGGCCAAGGACGCCGCCGCCGGGGCGGTGCTGCTTACCGCTATGAATGCCCTGGTGGTGGCCTGCCTGCTGATCTGGCCCCATCTGAGAGACCAAATACCGAGGTGATGATATGAAGCCCGAAGAACTGGTTAAACTGGCCCTGGAGGCCGCGGAAAACGCCTATGCCCCTTACTCCCGGTTTAAAGTGGGCGCCGCCTTGCTTACCGCCGGCGGGGAAGTATTCACCGGCTGCAACGTGGAAAACGCCTCTTACGGTTTAACGGTTTGCGCCGAGCGGGTGGCGCTGTATAAAGCGGTTTCCCGGGGCGAGCGCAGCTTTTCGGCCATCGCCGTCGCCGCCGGCAACGATGAATACTGCAGCCCGTGCGGCGCCTGCCGCCAGGTGCTGGCCGAGTTCGGCGGCGGCATCAAAGTGTATATGGCCAACCGCAAGGGTGAATACCGCGAAACCACAGTGGCGGAGCTGCTGCCGGCAGCCTTTGGTTTGGAGAAATATTGATCTGGAAGGGTTTGATATGCAATGCCTGAATCAGGTTTTAAATCCGGCTTTGTGGCCATTGTTGGACGCACCAACGTGGGCAAATCCACCCTGCTGAACAAAATGGTCGGGCAAAAGGTGACCATCATGTCCGACAAACCCCAGACCACCAGGCATAAAATCCAGGCCGCGCTGACCGGGAACAACTTTCAAATTGTCTTTCTGGATACCCCGGGCATCCACAGGCCCAAGCACAGGCTGGGCGAGCACATGGTCAAGCTGGCGCTGAACACGCTGCGGGAAGTGGACCTGGTCATGCTGCTGGTGGAAGCGGCTTTGCCAGGTCCCGGCGACCGGTACATCCTGGAGCAAATTAAACAGTTGCCGGGTCCGGTAATACTGGTGATCAACAAAATAGACCTGGTGAAGAAAAATGAGCTGCCGGCGATCATAGACGCCTTTCAAAGGGCGCGCAGCTTTGCCGAAATCGTACCTGTTTCGGCACTAAACGGTGAAAACGTCCGGCTTCTACCGGAGATCATCACCCGGTACTTGCCCGAAGGACCCCAATACTACCCAGATGATATGGTGGTGGACCGCCCCGAGCGGTTCATCATGTCCGAAATCATCAGGGAAAAAGTATTGCACCTGACCAGCCAGGAAGTGCCCCACTCCGTGGCCGTGGTGGTGGAGCAAATCGAGGAGCGCCCCAACGATCTGCTGGCGGTGAGCGCCACGATCTACACCGAACGTGACAGCCAAAAGGGAATCCTGATCGGCAAGGGCGGGGGGATGCTCAAACAGGTGGGCCAACTGGCCCGGGAGGAAATCGAATCCCTGCTGGGCTCCCGGATTTTCCTGGAGCTGTGGGTAAAAGTGAAAAAAGACTGGCGCAACCGGGAACATGAGATGAAAAATTTCGGGCTGCTGGAGAATTAAAACCCGACCTTTCCGGAAAAATGATTGACACATCTCGCGGGCAAGTAATATGATGTAAACATAACTAAACAGCGTTCTTCGTTAGGTGAGGCTACTGTGCGGACACAGGCCACTGCCCGGAAATGTCGAGAGACAGTAACGGGTCAACTGATACTACCGAAATAAGGTTTTATCTAACGTGGCTGAGAATTTTTCTCTAGCTGTACTGAGCCAAAACTTGTACGAGTGAAGAAGGCGGTAATAGTCTGTTGTTATTGGCCTTCCCAAATGTGGAGGCCCTTTATATTTTTGTTTAGACTATGGTTTTATAAGTTTGCCTTTCCGAGGCAACTTTAAAAGAGGGGGTGACCTGCATGGAAGAATCGGCGTACCGACGATGGAATTCAGCCGTTGGTGAACTTAAAATGTCAGCAACCCATGGAGGTGGCCCCAATGATCAAGACTTATTTATTCGACTCGGACCGGGGGAAACTGGTACATGACGTGGACCTGACCCGGCAGGATCTTTTCCGGCATCAGGATGACCTGCTCTGGGTGGATCTTTTTGATTTCAGCGAGCAGGAACTGAATCACGTGGCCAAAGTTTTCAGCTTCCACTACCTGGCGGTTGAGGACTGCCTGCAGCACAGCCCCCGGGCCAAGGTGGACGCCTATGAAAATTATTATTTCTTTGTCCTGCACGCCTTGCGATACAAGGAAGACAGCGACGAGGAAATTACCCTGGAACAATTGAATGTCTTTTTGAAGTCCAATGTCGTGGTTACCGTGCACCGCAGACCGTTGCCCACCCTGGGGCGTATTGCCAGGGACTGCCTGAACAATAAAACCAGGTTTCTGGAAAACGGGTCGGACCGGTTTTTGTATCATATTTTGGACGGCTTGACCGACGAGTACTTTCCCATCCTGGACCGGGTGGACCAGCGGGTCGATGAACTGGAGGACCAACTTTACGAGCAGCCAAACAAGGAAATCACCGAGGAGTTTCTGGCCCTCAAAAGGACCATCCTGTCCATGCGCCGGGCCATTCAGCCGCAAAAGCGGATGTTCTTCGGGGTCAACGGAAAGTATGTGTTCCAGGTGGCCAAGGAGAATGAACCGTATTACCTGGACCTGCTGGACCATATTGAGCGGATTACCGACTCCTTGAACAGTTTTCGGGATCTTTTGGACGGCGTTTTGGAAACCTATTATTCAACCATCACCGCCCGGACCAACGAAAGCATCCGGGTATTGACGGTGATATCGTTTATTTTCATGCCGCTGACCTTTGTGACCGGTTTTTTCGGTATGAATGTGCCGCTTCCCGACCAACAAAGCGTATGGTCCACAGTGGCCATCACCGCCGGGTTACTGGGCGCCACCGGCGGGATGCTGATAATATTCAAGAAGAAGAACTGGATATAAATTACAACCCCAATAAATCCATCACCCGTCCGGTGGTCTGCATCACCAGGTCGGTGATGGTGGTGGGCCGGTGGTAAAAGGCGGGTACCGGCGGCATAATTACCGCTCCGGCCCGGGCCAGCTTGAGCATGTTTTCCAGGTGAATTTCATGCAGGGGAGTCTCCCGGGGCAGCAGTATCAGCGGGCGTTTTTCCTTCAAGGTGACGTCGGCGGCGCGGGTAATCAGGTTATCGGCAAAACCGCCGGCCAGCGCGGCCAGGGTTTTCATGCTGCAGGGGGCTATGACCATACCCCCGTGCCGGAACGAACCGCTGGCGATGGGTGCGGTCATATCTCCGAAGTCGTGGGTTACCGCAGCCAGTTGCTCAACGGAGCCGCTTTTATAATCTGTTTCCGTCTCCATGGTTTGCTTGGCCCACCGGCTGAGCACCAGGTGAGTTTCCACGCCGGCCCTGGTTAATTCACGCACCAGGGTGATGCCGTAAACCGCGCCGGTGGCGCCGGTAATACCTACAACAATACGCATGCGTAACTCCCCTTTGTAAAAAAGCTGGTTAATCATTATGTTTTCTACGCCGGCCGGGCATTATCCTTCGCAAAGGATGTGGGTGATTGATGAACCTTTACGGGGTGCGGGCGGTGGTACTTAATTCGCGCTCGATGCGGGACGCGGACCGGGTATTGACCTTGTACTCCAAAGAAAAGGGGAAAATACGGGCCGTGGCCCATGGCGTGAACAAACCAACCAGCCGCAAACGGGGGGCGGTGCAGCCTTTTTGCCACAGCGATTTTATGCTGCGCCGGGGCCGGGAACTGGACACCGTCAGCCAGTGCGAGGGGCTGGACATTTTCCCCGGGTTGTGGGGCGACCTGGAAAAGATGGGTTACGCCGCCCATGTTTCCGAAGTGGTGGAAGCCCTGACGGCTGAAGGAGAACCCAACCCGGCGGTCTTCAATCTGCTGCTGAACACTCTGCGCAAGCTGGAATCGGCAAGTGATCCCGATCTGACGGTAAGGAGCTTTGAACTGCAGCTGGTTTCTTTGCTTGGTTACCGGCCGCATTTGGACAGCTGCGTGAGCTGCGGAAATGAGTCTTTGAGCCCGTCTGCGGCTTTCAGCGCCGAAAACGGCGGTTTTGTCTGCTCAAACTGCCTGACCGGCGCCGGAGACGGGCTCTGCAGCGGGGAGACCATGGCCATAATGAGACTGTTATTGAGCGGTGAGCCTGTTAAACTCGAACGACTTCGGATTTCCGCCCGGTCCCGGGATGAAATGCGCCGGGTGATGAAGAAATACCTGCAGTGGCTGATGGAGAAGCGCTCCCGTTCAATGCACTTTCTGGAAAGTATTATGAAATACCGCGAAAAGTGACCCGGTGATGCATATTGGGTCCCGAAAAGGTTAAATTATCCCCGAAAGCAATAAACCTAAGGGGGATAATGCATAATGAACAATGAACTGGAAAAAATCGACGTGCTCAGGGAACGTACCGGCGCAACTTACCGGGAGGCCAAGCGGGCTTTGGAAGCTGCCGGCGGAGACGTGGTGCAGGCGCTGATTAATCTGGAGGAAGGAGCCGGGGGCGGCGGTGAAAGGGAATTTTCCGGCCGCAAAAACGTATTCGGGCATGAGCTGGTGGACAATATCAAGGAAATTTTGCAGCGGGGTCAGACCACCAGGATTAGGATTAAACAGGGGGACCGTACTGTTTTCGAGGTGCCTGCCTCGGTTGGCGCCGTCGGCCTCCTGGCGGCCCTGGCCAGCAGTGAACTGGCGCTTTTAGGTGCTCTGGGTTCCGTGGCGGCCATGTCCAAGAAATACACCCTGGAATTTGACCGGGCCTCAAAGGGCGGCAGGGACGAAGCCGGAATGGAAACCAACGAAAATAATGATACCTTTACATTTAAGAACGATCAACTGCAATAAGCTGTTATTAATTGACTTTATGCCGTAAATTTGATAAATTTGTTTTGTTAACTATAAAAGTGTGCGATGAGGGAAAGAGTATCCGGGACAGTTTTTGCCCAGAGAGCCGGCGGATGGTGCGAGCCGGCGGAATTGCCCGGTGAAAGGGGTTCCCGAGCCGCAGGAGGAACGCCGTGTTAAATTTGACCGGTCAGTAAAGCCTGCACTTTGCAGAGTGGGCCGCCGGCGCCGCCGGGGGTCAAACAGGGTGGAACCGCGGGAAACACCTCCCGTCCCTGGCTGAAAGCCGGGCCGGGAGGTTTTGTATTTCCAGGAGTCAGGAGTCAGAAGTCAGGAGTGTGGCTCCTATACCGTCCTCGTGGTTACATTGTCAGGTTTTATTCTGAATTCTGGCTCCTGAATTCTGAATACTTGTTTTTTATCAAGGGAGGTTGAGGTTGTGAACTTTCAGGAGATTATACTGGCCCTGAACGAATTCTGGGCCGGGCAGAATTGCATCATCCAGCAGCCCTACGATGTGGAAAAGGGCGCCGGCACCATGAACCCGGCCACATCGCTGCGGGCGCTGGGGCCGGAGCCCTGGCGGGTGGCTTACGTGGAACCCTCCAGACGGCCCACCGACGGCCGTTACGGTGAAAATCCCAACCGGCTGCAGCACTATTATCAGTACCAGGTGATTTTAAAGCCGTCGCCGGACGACGTTCTGGATGTTTACCTGGACAGCCTGCGGGCCATCGGCATCGATCCCCTGCGGCACGATATCCGGTTCGTGGAGGACAACTGGGAATCCCCCACCCTGGGCGCCTGGGGTCTGGGCTGGGAAGTATGGCTGGACGGCATGGAGATTACCCAGTTCACATATTTCCAGCAGTGCGGCGGCCTGGACTGCCGGCCGGTGAGCGCTGAAATTACTTACGGGCTGGAGAGGCTGGCCATGTACATACAGGAAAAAGACAGCGTTTACGATATCCAGTGGGTAAAAGATATCAAATACGGCGATGTGCACCACCGGGGCGAGGTGGAACATTCCCATTACAACTTTAACGAGGCCGATACCGAAATGCTGTTTAAATTATTCGAAATGTATGAGCGGGAAGCGACCCGGATTGCCGAAAAAGGCCTGGTGCTGCCGGCTTACGATTACGTGCTGAAGTGTTCGCATACCTTTAACCTATTGGACGCCCGGGGCGCCATCAGCGTGACGGAACGGACCGGGTTCATTCACCGGGTGCGCAACATGGCCCGGCTGTGTGCGGAAAAATACGCAGCCCAGCGGGAAGAAATGGGCTACCCCCTGCTGAAAAAGGAGGGCGCGTAAATGGCCAGGGATTTTTTACTGGAAATAGGCGTTGAAGAACTGCCCGCCAGATTCCTGCAGCCGGCCCTGGACCAGCTGGCTGAACTGGCGCGAACTAATCTGCAGGAATACCGGCTGGCCCACGGGGAGATCATTACCTGCGGCACGCCGCGCCGGATCACGTTATATGTGCGGGAATTGGCGGATAAGCAGGATTCCCTGGCCCTGGAGGTCAAGGGGCCGGCGGTAAAGGTGGCCTTTAACGCCGTCGGCGAGCCTACCCGGGCCGCCCTGGGTTTTGCCAAAAGCAACGGGGTGCAGGTTGACGATCTGGTGCGCAAGTCGGTGGGCCCGGTGGAGTATGTGTTTGCGGTCAAGAAAGAGGAAGGCCGTGCTGCCGGTGAGGTTTTGCCCGGCCTGGCACCGGCGCTGGTAACAGGGCTGCATTTTGCCAAGCCCATGCGCTGGGGCAGTCTGGAGATGCGTTTTGCCCGGCCCATCCGCTGGCTGCTCTGCCTGTACGGCGATGAAATAGTTGGTTTTGAACTGGCCGGGCTGCAGTCGGGACGCCACACCTACGGCCACCGTTTCCTCAGCGCGGGGCGCCTGGAGGTGCCCGCGGCCGGTGCATACTTTGACGTAATGCGTAAAGCCAATGTGATGGCGGATGTGCACCAGCGCCGGGAGGAAATCAGGCGCCAGGTAAACGCGGCGGCGGAACGGGGGGGCGGCCGGGCCGATATCGATCCAGAACTGCTGGACGAGGTCACCAACCTGGTGGAATTCCCCACCGCCCTGTGCGGCAGTTTTGACGAAGGTTACCTGGAGATGCCCGAGGAAGTGCTGATTACCCCCATGCGCGAACACCAGCGCTACTTCCCGGTGCGGGGGCAGGACGGCCGTCTTTTGGCCCGGTTTATTGCCGTGAGCAACGGCGGCGCCGATAACATTGATATTGTCCGGGCGGGTAACGAAAAAGTGCTCCGGGCCCGGTTGTCCGATGCCGCGTTCTTCTGGCGGGAGGACCTTAAAGCGCCGCTGGAGGAAAAGGTGGAGGGCCTGAAAAAGGTTGTTTTCCAGGAGAGCCTCGGTACTGTTTACGAGAAGGTGCAGCGGATTACGGCTCTGGCCGGCTTTTTGGCCGGACGACTGGGCGCGTCGCCCGCGGAACGGAAAGACGCCCTGCGGGCGGCGCTGCTCTCCAAAGCCGACCTGTTAACCAACATGGTATATGAATTTCCGGAACTGCAGGGCGTCATGGGGCGCGAATACGCCGGGCGCTCCGGTGAAACAGCCGGAGTGGCGCTGGCTGTTTACGAGCATTACCTGCCCCGGTTCGCCGGTGACGAACTGCCCGGCACCCTGGCGGGTCAAATACTAAGCATCGCGGACAAGATGGACACCCTGGCGGGCTGCTTCGGAGTGGGCATTCAGCCCACCGGTTCCCAGGATCCTTATGCTTTAAGACGTCAGGCTCTGGGCGTCTGCCACATTATTATTGAAGGCGGCCTGGTGCTGTCCCTGGGCGAGCTGATTGAAAAAGCATACAGCGGATATGCCGGCCGGGTAACCATGAAACTGCCCCCGGACAAGGTGGCTGCTGAAATGGAGGAATTCTTCAAGCAGCGCCTGCGGGGCATGCTGAATGAAAAGGGTTTGCCTTATGATACTGTGGATGCCGTCCTTTCCGCCGGTATCGACGATATATCCGGCGTCTGGCTGCGGGGCGGCGCGCTGCAGCAATTTCGCGCCGAACCCGCCTTTGACGCATTGCTTACCGCCTTTACCCGGGCTTATAACCTGGCTAAAAAAGCGGCGCACGACCGGGTTGACCCGTCCCTTCTGGAAACGGAAGCCGAAAAAGAACTGTATAATGCGTTTCAGAAGGCGCAGGCGGCGGTCGAACCAGCCCTGGCGGAACGCGATTACGCCCGGGCGCTGACCAGTATCGCAGAATTGCGGCAGCCCGTGGACCGTTTCTTTGAGGATGTCATGGTAATGGTGGAAGACGTCCGGGTCAGGGACAACCGCCTGGCGCTGCTGAAACAAATCGCCGGCCTGGCCGGGCGCATCGCCGATCTGAGTAAAATAGTCCAGCCGGGGAAGTAAATCAAACCACTATGCCACGTGGTTACACCTGTCCCGGTGAGCGACCATTAAATTTTTTTTAATTAGAAGGAAAATGAAAGCCGGTATGTAATATAATATTTATGTGGATGAACATTATTAGTATGGCATAATTGCTCTTGAGGGGCGATGATATGCAGCTTACCAAACGGCAAGAGCTGATCCTGGACATAGTTAAAACCGAGGGTCCCATCACCGGCGAACAAATTGCCGACCGGTTAAGCCTTACCCGGGCCACATTGCGCCCGGACATGGCTATCTTAACCATGTCCGGCATACTGGAGGCACGGCCCCGGGTAGGCTATTTTTACAGCGGTAAAAAGCCCGGCCGGATGCTGGCCGATAAACTGCACCAGGTGCTGGTGGGAGAAATCAAGTCGGTGCCGGTGGTGGTGCAGGAAAACTGCAGTGTTTACGACGCCGTGGTGACTATGTTTATTGAAGACGTGGGCACTTTGTTTGCCGTGCGGGAGGGCGGTTTCCTGGAGGGGGTTATCTCGCGTAAAGACCTGCTAAAGTTCACTTTGGGCGGGCAGGACATACATAAACTTCCCGTTGGCGTAATTATGACCAGGATGCCCAACGTCGTGTACGTTGAGCCTGAGGATTCCATCTGGGCGGCCGCCCGTAAACTAATCATCCACGAGGTGGACGCATTGCCGGTGGTCAGGGAAGTTAAGGACGAAAGCGGCATACCGGCTCTGGAGGTCATCGGCCGGATTAGCAAAACCAACATCGCCAGGGTGTTTGTCGAACTGGGCGAGGGTAATATCTAAGTCTAAAGTCTAAAGTCGTACTTCCATGGATTAAATTTTGGGGGGGCGGTCTATATTTCCGCGGCAATTAACCAATCCAACCGGATAGTATACATAATTTCCGACTCCATCGGTGAAACGGCCGAGCTGGTGGTGCGGGCCGCCGCCAGTCAGTTTAACGGCGACGGGGTGGACATACACAGGGTGCCTTACGTCAATGACGCGTCGGAAATCCCGGAAATAGTGGAAGAGGCAGCCGGATTCAACAGCATGATTGCTTACACCCTGGTGCTGCCCGAGCTAAAGGAGACCCTGATCAGGGAAGCCCGAAAACACAATATCATTACGGTGGACATCATGGGGCCGGTACTGGAGGCGCTGACCAAGCTGGAGGGGCGCCCGCCCAGGCTGGAGCCGGGACTGGTGCGCAAGACCGATCAGGAATACTTCAGCAAGGTGGAAGCCATCGAATTTGCGGTAAAGTATGACGACGGTAAGGACCCCCGGGGAATTACCAGGGCTGATCTGGTGGTGATTGGCGTCAGCCGCACGTCCAAAACGCCGCTGTGCATGTATCTGGCCCACCGGCGGATCAAGGCCGCCAATGTGCCCCTGGTGCCCGAGGTGGCGCCCCCGGACGAGATATTTCAATTGCCGCCCCACCGGATGATCGGTCTGACCATCCGGGCCGGCGTGTTAAATGAAATTCGCCGGGAACGGCTCAAGTCGCTGGGACTTACCTCCAGCGCCGATTACGCCAGTATGGAACGCATCCTTAAAGAGTTGGAATATGCCGAGGGGATTATGAAAAAAGCCGGCTGTTCGATTATTGACGTATCCAATAAGGCTGTTGAGGAGACTGCCAGCAAAGTGCTGGAAATTTACTACAGGGGGCAGAGGTATGGCAAGTAAAAAATGGGTCTACACATTCGCAGAAGGCCGGGCCGATATGAAGGAGCTGCTGGGCGGCAAGGGGGCCAACCTGGCGGAGATGACCAACATCGGCCTGCCGGTACCGCCCGGTATCACAGTTACCACCGAAGCGTGTATCCAGTTTTATAGCGAGAACAGGCAGTTCCCGCCCGGGATGGAAGACCAGGTGCGGGAGAAAATGAGCACCCTGGAGGAAAAAACCGGCAAGCAATTCGGTAATCCCGACAAGCCGCTGCTGGTCAGCGTGCGTTCCGGGGCGGTGATTTCCATGCCCGGGATGATGGACACGGTTTTAAACCTGGGTTTAAACGACGATACCGTGCGGGGTCTGGCCAAAGCATCCGGGGACGACCGGTTTGCCATGGACTGTTACCGCCGTTTTCTCAATATGTTCGGCGATGTGGTGCTGGGCATCGAACATGATAAATTTGAACGCATCCTGAGCATGCACAAGGATAAAGCCCGGGTCCAGTATGACAACCAGTTGAATGCCGAACAATGGCAGGCCGTGGTGGAGGAATACAAAAAGCTCATTCAGCGGGAAACCGGGGAACCGTTCCCCCAGGATCCCATGGAACAGCTGTTTAAAGCCGTTTACGCGGTGTTTAACTCCTGGAACAGCGACCGGGCCATTGTGTACCGTAAAGTAAATAAAATACCCGACGATCTGGGCACCGCGGTCAACATCCAGGCCATGGTTTTCGGCAACCTGGGGAATGACTGCGGCACCGGAGTCGCCTTTACCCGCAATCCGTCCACCGGCGCCAGGGAGCTTTACGGAGAATACCTGATTAACGCCCAGGGCGAGGACGTGGTGGCGGGCATCAGGACGCCGCAGCCCATTGCCACGCTGAAAGACGAAATGCCTGCGGTCTATGAGGAGTTTGACCGTATCTGCGGGCTGCTGGAAAAACACTACCGCAATATGCAGGACATCGAGTTTACCATTGAACGCGGCAAGCTTTACATGCTGCAGACCCGGAACGGCAAACGCACCGCCCAGGCCGCCATGAAAATCGCCGTGGACATGGTTGACGAAGGATTGATTAATAAGGAAGAGGCGGTGATGCGGGTGGAACCGGCCCACCTGGATAACCTGTTGCACCGCCGTATCGACCCCGACGCCAAGCTGAACGTAATAGCCAAAGGGCTTCCCGCGTCGCCCGGCGCCGCCGGCGGCAGGGTGGTGTTCAGCGCCGACGAGGCCGAGAAAACAGCCCAGGAAGGCGTCAAGGTCATCCTGGTGCGTACCGAGACAACGCCGGACGACATTCACGGCATTGTGGCCGCCCAGGGCATCCTGACTTCCAGGGGCGGTATGACCAGCCACGCCGCCGTTGTGGCCCGGGGCATGGGCAAACCGTGCGTGTGCGGGTGCGAGGCGCTCCGGATTGACTATGATCATGAACTGTTCACAGTTAACGGGTTGACTGTTAAAAAAGGCGATGTCCTGTCCATTGACGGCGCCACCGGCCAGGTAATCATGGGTGAGGTGCCCATGATTGATCCCGAACTGGGGGCGGAATTCCGCAAGCTGCTCACCTGGGCGGATGAAATACGCACCCTGGGGGTCCGTACCAACGCCGACACCCCCGAAGACTCGGCCAAAGCCAGGGAATTCGGCGCCGAGGGTATCGGCCTGACCAGGACCGAGCACATGTTTATGGCTCAGGAACGGCTGCCCATCGTGCAGGAGATGATCCTGGCCGGCACGGATGAGGAAAGGGACGCTGCCCTGGCCAAGCTGCTGCCCATGCAGGAAGAAGACTTTTACGGCATTTTCAAGGCCATGGAAGGACTGCCGGTGACCATCCGGCTTTTGGACCCGCCGCTGCACGAGTTTCTGCCCAACGCCGAAGAATTGATGGTGGAGATCACCAGGCTCAAACTGACCGGCGGCGACGCTGCGGAACTGAAACAGAAGGAAGAACTGCTTAAAAAAGTGCGCTCCCTGTCCGAATTCAACCCCATGCTGGGTCACCGGGGCTGCCGGTTGGGGATCACCTTCCCGGCCGTGTACGCCATGCAGGCCAGGGCGATTTTCCAGGCGGTGGCGCGGCTGGTGCGGGAGGGCTGCCGGGTCATACCCGAGGTTGAGATCCCGCTGGTGATTGAGGTCAAGGAACTGGCTTACCTGCGTGCGCTGGTGGAACAGACGGCCTCGGACGTAATGAAGGAAACCGGGGTGACGTTCGAATATACCGTGGGGACCATGATTGAAGTGCCCCGGGCGGCTCTTTTGGCCGGTGAAATAGCCGCCGAAGCGGACTTCTTCTCTTTCGGCACCAACGACCTGACCCAGACCACACTGGGCTTCAGCCGGGACGATGCCGAGGGCAAGTTTTTGCAGCATTACACCGAGAAGAAAATCCTGGCCGAGAACCCCTTCGCGGTGCTGGATCGCAAAGGAGTGGGCAAGCTGATGGAAATGGCCGTGCAGCAAGGCCGGGCAGTCAAGCCGGATATGTTGATCGGTATCTGCGGGGAGCACGGCGGGGAGCCTTCCTCCATTGAATTCTGCCATTTAATCGGCCTGAATTATGTAAGCTGCTCTCCTTTTAGGGTGCCCATCGCCCGCCTGGCAGCCGCCCAGGCGGCTGTTATCGAAAAAGACCAATCCAAGGGTGGTTCAAAAGAGGCTGGTCAGAAGTAGAAAAAGCCTTGAGTAGAAAAGGCTTGGTAATCTAACAAATCATAACAGGGTGTTAGCAACTAAGAGTATGAGTGCTAACACCCTGTTTTTATATAAAAAGTGTATAGAACAGTTCTAATGCAATTATGAGACTTCTCCTGATATAATTTTGTATTGAATATGTATACAAAACGTGATACAATACATATAATAATGCAGGGGGTGAGAATATGGCAAAAACAGAAACATTGCACATTCGTGTGGAATCCGCTGTTAAGGCGGGGGTTGAGAATACGCTCAAAACATTGGGGCTTTCAACTACCGAGGCAATCAATATATTTCTTCATCAAGTTATTCTTACAGGTGGATTACCGTTTGAGGTTAAAAATCCTCAGTATAATGCCGAAACAATTGCGGCTATTCAGGAAGCCCGTGATATCATAGCTGGAAAAGTCCCGACAAAAAGCTATAGCACAGTGGCAGAACTGATGGAGGACTTGAACAGCGATGATGAAGATTAACAGAACCTCTCGCTTCAAGAAAGAATACAGGCAGATGATGAAGCGGGGATATGACCCAAATCTCTTTGAATATGTGGTTGGTGAATTAGCAAATGGACGTCCATTAGCGCAGAAATATAACGACCACGCACTTAAGGGGAGCTTTGAAGGATTTCGTGAGTGTCATATTCAGCCGGATTGGCTATTAATTTATATCATCGAAAACGATATTTTATCACTAACTCTTACCCGTACGGGAACACACTCGGATTTTTTTAAAAAGTAGTCTAATTATACATTGATAACAGCATATTCGAGCAAGTAATTACGACGTTGAAGCGTGATGGTATGTTGCGTGAAGGCATCAATGAAACGATTCTTCATCATTTATTCTTCGATACCATGATCAAGGCAATTGAAAATACCGAGTTTTCCAAACTAAACATTCCTCGGGATGAAATTCTCAGAACGATACGTGAAGTTTTTCTTCATGGGATTATAGGCTCCAAATAATAGGAGATGAAGAGTGTTGGGTAAGAAAGAGATAAACCGCCGAACAAATATATTCTATCTTACGGTATTTCTTGGTGTGTTTGGAACAGGATTAGTATTATTTTTTGAATTCCACATAGGTGACGGCAGTATGCGCGAAATGTTTTTGGGTGTGCCGAAGTCAGTATGGTTGAATATTCACAGAGCGATGGCAATCGCATTTTTAACTGGTTTTATGATACACATTGGACTGCATTGGAGTTACATAATAAATATTACAAAACGTTGGAGAGTTGGTCTTCCAAAAAGGATCAAAACCACTTCTCGGCATCAACTTCTTCTTCTCATCGCATCAATTGTAGTTATGGGAACTAGCTTTTACACATGGATAATCCTATCCCTATCTGAAAGCATTTATCAAAAATCAGAACTACATCACCACTTGATAGATTTGCACAACATCGTCGGTCTCTTTTTGCTTTTAGGCCTTGTAATACATATAAAACGACGCTGGCATCGGCTTTTTTGCTTAAAAAGAAATGTACCGTCAAGTACAAAAGTCGTTACGGATAGTTCCGTTTATTCTAGGAGGGGGAGTTCAAGAATTTTCCACAATCCTTTCACTCGACATACTAGAACCTAATATGTACAAGGAGATACCCGTAAATGCAAAGTATGTGGTAAGTGTGTTGAAGCGTGCAAAAATAGCGTTCTCGAGTTAATCGATATCCTGGTTCATTCTCACGTTCACGTCAGATGTGCGGAAAAATGTCGTGGTTGCAAGAAATGCATTGCTGCTTGCCCTAATGCTGTGTTTTTCGAACTAAAGTAATGGGCACAAGATTATGTAAAGCTAATATAAAACTTATGTTTATGAGAAAGTGTTCCATAATAGTGAAAAATGGCGATTGGTCTATTATGATAGCAGCTGCCCAGGCGGCCATCGGCGGCGCCGGATTGGGACAGAAGTAAATAACGAAGAAAAGCCCTCCCCCCTCTGGGGAAGGTGGCACGAAGTACCGGATGAGGTTATAAGGGGTGCTGTAATGCAGCTCCCTTATTTCATGGGCAATTTACTAATTACAAATTATGGGTTATAATAAATAATAAGATTGGTCAATATGCGAGGTGAAATGGCGTGCGTAACCTTCGAGATAAATATAATATGACCAGGGAACAAAGTATTTTTTTTGCCAAAAAGAAATGGGATGAAAATATCTATTGCGGTATGCGGATGGAAAATCGGAATATAACTTTTCCGCAGACACAGACTATATTAAACGGAGTTAATGTACCCGGAGTCACGTTAGACGATATTCAGGCAGTTTTAAATATGCGGGACGCATGGCGGTATCTGGTTGCTACTGTTGACGAACCCATTTCAGCAGCCTACATTTGCAAGCTGAATGAATTTGTTGCCAGAAATGAAGCCCTTGAGTGGGGAGTATTGCGTAAAGGAAATGTGGGCATATCCGGTACGGATTATGTGCCGCCGATACCTGTCCGCGGTGAAGTGGAAGAGGAACTGAATAATATATTAATCTCTGAAAAGACCAATACCGAAAAAGCGATTATTACTTTTTTGTGGGGTGCCCGGCGCCAATTATTCTGGGATGGAAATAAGAGAACCTCACTGCTGCTTGCTAATAAAATCTTAGTAGCCGGAGGCAACGGTCTGTTGACCATAACGGAAAAAAATATGGCTGAATTTAACGAGTTGCTGGTTGAATATTATAATATGGGGAATATGCAGGTTATAAAAGAGTTTCTGTATGAATACGCAATCACCGGCATTGATTTTGTATAATTGATTTAGTATAAAAGGCTAAGGTCTTAGAAAAGCATCATTTTATAGTCAATGAATACAATCAAAAACTGTATGGGATATGCAAAGACTGTAAGCAATAATACCCCCTGACGAGATATTGACGTTTCTACAGGGGGATTTCGTTTGTGTTCTACCGGGGGGGCATCTTTTCGCGAAGTTCGGTTGATAAGAGCGGTTTAAGCGCAACTTTAGAGGCAATTTGTAAGGCTTTAGAATGTCAGCCCAGAGATATTTTAGAATACAAAAGCGACGCAATTTACTTTTTTAGCCTCTTAACCAGATTGGACAGATGGTCTTGTTTGGTATGCTGGAAATGGAGGGGTTGCAAGGCTAAGGGACACATTATTAATTTTTTATTAACATTTTAGTTAACAAAAAGGATACGGGAAAAAGATATAGAAATAAATATTACCTTCAAATGGAAATAATATTGTTTGAAATACGAAGTCTTTAGGCGGTGTGACGGCGTGGAACAGGCCAGGCTTTTCTGGGCTGTGAATCTGCCGGCCGACGTAAAATTGAAACTGGCGGAACTGCAAGCCCGAATGCAAAGAAAGACTGCGGACGTCAAGTGGGTGGAGCAGCAAAATTTACACCTGACAGTCAAGTTCCTTGGCAATGCCGGCCGCGACAGGATCAATGAGATTGTCCGGGCTGTGGAGTCCGCCGTGGCGGATAGCGGTCTCATAAGGCTGGAACTGGGGGGAACAGTTTTTTTTCCGCATAAAATGCAGCCGCAGGTAATCTGGGTTGGTGTGCGGGGTGAATTGGACAAGTTTCGCCGGCTGCACCATTTGGTTGAAAAAAGCCTGGCCGGCATTGGTTTCCCATCCGAAAACAGGGGGTTTTCACCGCATTTGACCCTGGGGCGGGTTCGCTATCCCAGGGGCGCCGGTGGCTTAGCGCGTGATCTCGAGGCAATGGCCCGGGAGTCGGCCTGTTTCGGCAGGGTGGACGTGAAAACCGTAGATTTAATGGAAAGCGAATTAACCTCCAGAGGGCCGGTTTACTCGGTATTGGCCCGGGTAAAGCTGGCCGGGGTATAGTGGGTTATTTTCAGACATACATTTTAAAAGGAAGTTCGAACACTCACTATAATTAAACGTTTTGAAAGAGGCTGATACATAATGTTGATCATAGCCATAAACGGAAGTCCCCATCCCAGGGGCAACACCGCCAATATGCTTAAAGCCGCACTGGACGAAATTGCCGGGACGGGGGCGGAAGGGCACTTTATGCAGGTCAGTGACCTGATAAACAAGGCCAGGGTTCCTTATTGCATAGCCTGCTCCAACCCGTGCGACGGCAAGTGTTACACCGGTACGCCCCTGGAAGACGCCTTTAACCTGCTGCGGCGCTGTGACGGCATTATCATGGGCAGTCCGGTTTATTTCTGCACCGTATCGGCGCCTTTAAAATCGTTCTGGGATAAAACCAGGATTCTGCGTAAGGAAAAGGCGCTTTTAAACGTTGCCGGCGGCGCCCTTTCCGTGGGTGCAGGCCGTTTTGGCGGGCAGGAAACAACCGTGCGCGCCATGCAGGATATGATGCTTTGTCAGGGAATGACCGTGGTGGGCGACGGCTTTTTCGATGACGACGCCGGTCACCTGGGCGCCTGCGCTCAACATCCTTCCGGTGAGGATCAAAACGGAATTAAACAAACCCGGGTATTGGCCCGGCGGGTTCTTCAGGTGGCCCAGGCCACCAGGGAACTGCGTGCTCACAGGACTTGACAAAAGCTTCCTGAACGCCCCGCCGGTTTATAAACTGGGGGGGTTTTTAATAAGCGGAGGTGAGTAGGGATGGATTTTCGCCGGCAGACGGAGTTATGGGAAGAAGAGTATCTTTCGCCATATGCAGCCCGCAGCAGCCGTTCAACCGGGCGAATCAGATATGAGGAACCGTGCCGGGTGCGTACCGAATTTCAGCGTGACCGGGACCGGATTATCCATTCCAAGTCGTTCCGCCGGCTGAAGCACAAAACACAGGTTTTCATTATCCCCGAGGGGGACCATTACCGTACCCGGCTTACCCATACCCTGGAAGTAGCCCAGATCAGCAGGACCATCGCCCGGGCCTTGCGGCTGAACGAAGACCTCGCCGAAGCCATAGCCCTGGGGCACGATCTGGGACACACTCCCTTTGGGCACTCCGGCGAGAGCGCGCTGGATGAGATCATGCCCGGCGGGTTCGAACATAACCGGCAAAGCCTGCGGGTGGTGGAAGAGCTGGAAAACGGCCGGGGGCTTAACCTGACGGCTGAGGTCCGGGACGGCATTCTCAACCACACCGGCCCCGATACACCGATTACTCTGGAAGGGCAGATCGTTAAAATAGCCGACCGCGTCGCCTACATCAATCACGATATCGACGACGCCATCAGGGGCGGGATTATCAAGGTCAGTGACCTGCCCGCCGAATGCCTTGCTGTCCTGGGCCGGGAACACCGCACCCGTATTAACAGCATGGTCACGGACCTGATTGAAAACAGCCTCAACAAGCCTTTGATCGCCATGAGCCCGCAGGTGCGGGAGGCCACGGACAAATTAAGGACCTACTTGTTCCAAAACGTGTACATTGATTCAGAGGCCAAACGCGAGGAGAGTAAAGCCCGGCATGTGGTCCAGTACCTCTTTAGGTTTTGGACCGTAAACCCGGACAAAATGCCTGCCGAACACCGGGAAAGGGCACAGCAGATAGGAGTGGAACGGGCGGTTTGCGATTACATTGCCGGTATGACCGACCGTTACGCCATCGCCCGTTTCAAGGCGCTGTTTATCCCCAGTTCATTTGCCATTCCGGAGGACGGCGGGTGAGCAAAAAAATGTCGAAAGCAGCAGGATAATTAATAGTGGCAGCGAATAAAAGTTAAACGTTAAATATATTTCTGCTGAATAATATAATCCGGAAGGGAATTACAACCGCTCGGAGAATTCTCCAAATGTAAGGGTTTTAAGGTGGTGATACGGTGGGGGGATTCATACCTGAGGAAATATTGGAAAATGTAAGGGTGCGGGCTGATATTGTCCAGGTGATTTCGGAATACGTACATTTGCAGAAAAAAGGTAAGAATTACGTGGGCAACTGCCCGTTTCACCAGGAAAGCAGCCCTTCTTTCACCGTCACGCCGGAAAAGCACATGTTTTATTGTTTCGGCTGCAGCGCCGGAGGCAATGTTTTTAAGTTTATTATGCTGCAGCATAACGTAACGTTCCCTGAAGCGGTTAAAATGCTGGGCGACCGGTTCGGGGTGGCCGTGCCAGACGGTTATACGCCGCAGATTCGCGAGCGGCTGCGCCGCGAGGAAAAGGCCTGGAGAATCAATGCCCTGGCCAGGGATTATTTCCACGACATCCTGGTGAAAAGCCCGCAGGGGGCCACAGCCAGGGATTACCTGGCCCGCCGGGGAATAACCCGGGAGATAATTGACAACTTCAAACTGGGTTTCGCGCTGCCCGCCTGGGATGATTTGATAAAAATCATGCAGGGCAAGGGCTTTGGTGTACGCGATCTGCTGGAAGTCGGCCTGGCGGTCAGCGGGGATCGCAAAACCTACGACCGGTTCCGTTCCCGTTTGATGTTCCCCATTACTGATGTTCTGGGCCGGGTGGCGGGATTCGGCGGCCGGGTGCTGGACGACGGGCTGCCCAAGTACCTGAATACGCCGGAAACGGAGTATTTCAGCAAGGGCAGGATACTATACGGGCTGGAGAAAGCCCGGCAGGCAGTTCGCGATACCGGATACATGATTATCACCGAAGGTTATATGGATACCATTGCGGCGCACCAGTACGGCATTGCCAACACCGTGGCCGCCCTGGGCACAAGCTTGACCCGTGAGCACGGCCGGTTGTTGATGAATTACGCCGGTGAGATTATTATCGCTTTTGACGCCGACGCCGCCGGGGTGGCCGCTTCGTTGCGGGGGCTGGATATTCTGCAGGAAATGGGTTGCCGGGTAAGGGTGCTTTCTTTGCCGGAAGGAAAAGACCCCGATGAGTTTTTACAGGCCCGCGGTGCGGAGGATTTCAGGCTGCAAATTGAACAGGCCATGCCGCTGGTGGAATACAGGTTAAAACAGGCCATGGAAAAGCACGGCCATACGCCTTTTAAAAAGGAAGCGGTACTGGGTGAGATGCTTCCCGTGCTGGCAGCAATGAACAGTGAACTGGAAAGAACGGAGGGCATAAAATTGGTGGCCTCCAGGCTGGTTACGGGTTATCACGTGATTGCCGAAGAATTAACGAGATTTTCCAACCAACAACGAAAAAAATGGACAAAATCGGATAATATTACTAATAATAAGCATAATATTATTAATAGGGAAAGATCTGATTTCGGGGCCAGGGCTGAATTGGGACTGCTGAAGCTGATGCTTGAAGATACCGGCAGATTAAACCAGGTAACCGGTGCATTGCCCGGCAATTTCTTCAAAAATCAGTTTTGCCGCGGGATTTACAATAAGGTTTTAGGGCTGATGCAGCACCCCAATTTTAGTTTATCTGTTTTGCTTGACTATTTGGAAGAAGATGAACAGCAGCAATTGGGGGCCCTGTTGATGGAGCCGTTCCCCGGAGATAATATAGACGCTATCCTGGCCGATTATATTGCGGCCATTAAAAGACGGGAACTGATGCAATCCCGCAATAACTTGCAGGCGGTGCTGGTGGATACTGAAAAATCGGGAGACCGGGAAGAAATGACGCGTATTTTACAGCAGATTAGCGCCATCGACAGGACATTGAAAGGAGGGGAAATGTGCCATGAGGGAAGGCCAGAATAAGAGTGAGCTCATCAAAGACGTCAAGGACTTGATTGAAAAGGGCAGGAAGCAGGGCGTTCTCACATACCATGAGGTAATGGACAGTCTCCAGGGTGTGGAACTGACGCCGGAGCAAATTGATGAGGTATATGAAAAATTGGCCGGGTTGGGTATTGAAGTCACTCCCGAAGCCCAAAACCTGGATGAGACTGACGGCACATCCCTGGAAGATGGAAGCACAGAGGAAGTAGATGTTGACTTAACCGTCCCGGAGGGCGTTGGTATAGATGACCCGGTGCGCATGTATTTGAAGGAAATCGGCAGGGTACCGCTCCTAACTCCGGAAGAAGAGATCCATCTGGCCAAAAGGATGGAACAAGGTGACGAAGAAGCCAAGCGCCGCCTGGCGGAAGCCAACTTGCGCCTGGTGGTGAGCATCGCCAAGCGCTATGTGGGCCGGGGCATGCTTTTCCTGGACTTGATTCAGGAAGGCAATCTGGGCTTGATTAAGGCTGTGGAGAAATTTGATTTTCGTAAAGGCTTTAAGTTCAGCACCTACGCCACTTGGTGGATCCGGCAGGCCATCACCAGAGCCATTGCCGACCAGGCCCGTACCATCCGGATACCGGTGCACATGGTGGAAACCATCAACAAGCTGATTCGGGTCAGCCGCCAACTGCTGCAGGAACTTGGCCGCGACCCTGTACCTGAAGAAATTGCCCGGGAGATGGGCATATCCGAGGACAAGGTGCGTGAAATTCTAAAAATCGCCCAGGAGCCCGTTTCGCTGGAGACGCCGATTGGTGAGGAAGAAGATTCCCATCTGGGCGACTTCATCGAAGACCATGACGCCCGTGCGCCCGCCGAGGAAGCGTCATTCACGCTGCTGCGGGAACAACTGGACGAGGTGCTCGAAACTTTGACCGATCGTGAGCAGAAGGTGCTGAGGTTGCGTTTCGGTCTGGACGACGGCAGGGCCAGGACCCTGGAAGAAGTGGGTCAGAAATTCGGCGTCACCCGGGAGCGGATCCGTCAGATTGAGGCCAAAACGCTGCGCAAGCTGCGTCATCCCAGCCGCAGTAAAAAACTTAAAGACTACCTGGATTAACATATTTTATTCAACCGTTCTGTATTGACCTTGGGGGCTAACGTATTGTATAATGATTTTCGCAGCGTTCCTCGATAGCTCAACGGTAGAGCATCCGGCTGTTAACCGGAGGGTTGCTGGTTCGAATCCAGCTCGGGGAGCCAATCCCCGGGCCCATAGCTCAACGGTAGAGCATCCGGCTCATAACCGGCTGGTTCTAGGTTCGAATCCTAGTGGGCCCACCACGCAAGGCCCCATGGTCAAGTGGCCTAAGACACCGCCCTTTCACGGCGGTAACCCGGGTTCGAATCCCGGTGGGGTCACCAACGGGCGATTAGCTCAGCTGGGAGAGCGCCTGCCTTACAAGCAGGATGTCGGCGGTTCAAGCCCGTCATCGCCCACCAAAATAATGGAGCAGCACCGAGTTGTAATATCGCGGTGCTGTTTTTTATTACTTAAAAAAAGATTCACTATTATATGATTTGCGGGGGTCTGCCTTTATTAAATATGGTGTTTAGGATGAAATGTGGATGCCATTAACCTTGCAATAAGATATAATAACGGTAATATTGATTCACGGTAATATTGATTCAAGCGAGGTTTTACATGCTTTTTACCACAACCGGTCTGATACAGGATAATTTTTATATCTCAGGGCTGGCTGCCTATCCCGTTCACCTGCTGGATGTCCCGTTAAACCCGGTGCTCTTTGACGGCGGTATAACCTGCGCCGGAAAAATATACACGGACGCGATCCGTTCCGTTCTAGGCGACCGGCAGCCGACCATGCTTTTTATATCTCATCTCCACTGGGACCATTGCGGGGCGGTTTCCCACCTGCTCAACGCGTTCCCCGGGTTGAAAGTAGCGGCTTCAAAACAGGCGGCGGAAATCCTGCAACGGGAAAACGCACTGGCACTGATTCAAAAGCTTAACGAGGAAGCCAGGACCACTGTGCTCACATTCCCCGGGGTCGACCCGGCCCGGTTAATAAATGAATCCTTTCGCCCGTTTAAAGTGGATATGATCCTTGAAGACGGCCAAACAATAGATTTGGGGCGGGGCGAGACCGTTGAAGTGCTGGCCACCCCGGGCCATACGCGGGACCATTTGAGTTACTATTTACCCGGAGAAAAAATCCTGATCGCGGCGGAATCGTCAGGATGCCTTGACAGTTCCGGTAATATAATGACTGAATTCCTCTCTGATTATGAAGCGTACATGTCCTCTCTCCGGCGGATTGCCGTGCTCCCCGTTGAGGTCCTTTGCCAGGGCCACCGGTTTGTGTTTGTCGGCCGGGAAGAAGTCCGCGCCTTTTTCGAGCGTTCCATCCGTGAAGCGGAATTTTTTAAGAGCATGGTCTGCAGGCTTCTTGACGAGGAAGGCGGCTCCATAGACCGCGTTATTAAAAAAATTAAAGCAGAACGGTACGATACCGTCAAAGGACCCAAACAACCCGAGATTCCGTATCTTTTAAATGTCACGGCCCAGGTGAAGCATCTGGCCGGCAAAAGAGCTTGAATAATGCCTTTTATTGATGCCCAATATCTTTTTTTCTGCATGCGCAGAGAATAATTTATAGCCCGTAAAATCCGGGCTATTTAATGGCTTGTCCGCTTTTCTCTAATATTAGCAAATCTATAAAGAATATAAGAAACTGCTAAGCCATAAGCTATGTAATTTATAATATGGAACAATACTCCTACAGCGTCCTGGCGCATTTGGGTGGCAGTAAAAATACTTACCCAAAACCCCGCCGACGTATTGACTTGGCTTGGGATTAGGAAAATTTCCCCGGAAACCTGCATTGTCGTGATACCAATAAGCCCTAAGTATTCCCAGATCGCAGAGAGTAAATGTAATACCAACGTGCCCAATATTCCCGCCACGGCACCAGTAATAAAAGTATCTTCAGCTGCTTTTTCCACCAGATTCTTTGTTGAATCAGCTCGCAATGTATTACTAATGGCAGGGGCAAGTTCAGCAGCTGGTTCATAATCATAGCGGACCCGCATACTCTCAATACTGGCGTTTTCATTACCTAAAATCTGCTCCAAATCTTGGCGTTCCGTTAGGGGTTTATCAACAACTACTTCCTTTTCAACAACTACCTCTTTTTTAGCTTTTCTACGTGTATTTTGGTAATCGAAAAACCATATAATATCCCCTTTACCAAGCAATTGTTAATTTATGTTACCCTTCGTCAATATTTTTTAAACTACTAGTCTCATCGCTGGTTGTGACAAATTCGTTAAAGTTCATTATTGTGGGTGTGGTTTATTTG